>JAEEGF011287774.1_pt1 | contig 58573 bp, 50 predicted proteins | sample 9134171 | NCBI WGS metagenome assembly JAEEGF01 (sample SAMN16246542, study PRJNA631951) | gut metagenome | biome: gut microbiome; feature: rumen; material: AP-attached | host: Bos | place: Iran: Karaj | collected 2018-10 | reverse complement strand
TGGATGAGCGTGTTGCATTGCAGCTGGTTCACCATCGGTTTCACATCCACATAGTGGGCGAAATCGAAGAAACGGCCCGCCTGGAAGTTGCTCACGCCAATGGCGCGCACCTTTCCGTCACGATAGGCCTTCTCCATCGCCCGCCATGAGCCGAACACGTCACCATAGGCCTGGTGGATGAGCAGCAGGTCGATGTACTCGGTCTGCAACTTGCGCAGGCTCTCGTCGATGCTCCTCGCTGCATTTTCCTCGCCCGCATTGCTGATCCACACTTTTGTCACGAGGAACAGGTCCTCGCGCTTGATGCCGCTCTTGCGCCAGGCATTGCCCACACCTTCCTCGTTGGCATAGGCTTGAGCCGTGTCAATCAGCCGATAGCCCACGCTCAAAGCATCGGTCACGCAACGTTCACACTCATCGGGGCTCACCAGAAACACTCCGTAGCCCAGGGTCGGCATCTCAACGCCGTTACTTAACTTAATATATTCCATCTATATCTCCTAACTTCTAACTCCTAACTTCTAACTCTTAACTCTTAACTCTAGAGCCCTTTCAGCCATCTTTCGACTTTGGCCTTGCCGGTGCGCACCTCGTGGCCGTAGATGCTGAAGCCCTCGGTGACGTTGGCGCCAGGGAAAGCAGCTTTCACGTCCTCAACGCAATTGGCCAAGCCGCTGCCCTCGTGGGTCGTGAAGGGGATGACGGTCTTGCCCTTGAGGTCGCCAGCGTGCTTCTTGAAGAAGGTGAACATCACCTGAGGATAGGTGCCCCACCACACGGGACCGCCGATGAAGACGGTGTCATATGGAGCCAAGTCCACGTCGCCCTCATACTCGGGCAATTCGCCATTGTTCGCCTCTTCTTGAGCGAGTTTGATGAGCGGATTGTAGGCCATACCGTCATACTTGTGCGTCACAATCTCAAATTGGTCGGCACCCATAATCTCACTGATATAATCGGCAACAATTTTAGTGTTGCCCACCTCGATGTTACCTACCGAGTAGTTGTCTCCCGCATGCGAGAAGAACACTACCAATGCTTTACCTGTTGCTTCCATTACTTTTTCTTGTTCTTGTTTTGCCTGGCCACTGCATGCTGTCGATGCGAGTAATGCCAGTGCGACCATAATGATGTTCTTGATATTCATTTTTTTATGATGTTAGTCTCTAACCTCTAACCTTTAACCTCTAATCTCTAACCTAACTGATATTCTCCAGTGCGTATGGCAGCGATGACGCCACCGTCGATAAGCAGGTCGGTACCGGTGATGAAGCGGGCATGCTCTCCAAGCAGGAAGGCTGCTGCCTCGGCGATTTCGTCGCTCGTGCCGGTGCGCTGGGCTGCCGATGCGTCAATCATGCGTTGGTAGCCCTCGCCGTTGGCGTTGAATTCGTCATAGGCCAGCGGGGTGACGATGACACCCGGCGAGATGGTGTTGATGCGGGCACGGCGCTTGCGCCAGCTGGTGGCTGCGGCGCGTTGTGCCTGCAGGTGGTTCATGCGCTTGGCGATCATGTAGGCAAAACCTGAATTCTGCATGGCCACTTCCTGAATGAATGGCACGTCCTTCAGCCCTTCGGTCGGAGTGTTAACGAGTTGCAGTTCAATATCGTTGGGAATTGGGTACATGTAGGCAGCCTGACTCGAGATGATGAGCCCTGCACCACCTTCGGCCATCACCTGCCCGAAGGCATCTACTGCGTAGCCTGTGCCCACCATGTCGAGGTCGACGATGTGCTCAGGGCTGGCTTGATTGGGCGATGCACCTGCCGTATCGATGAAGTACATCACGGGACCCAGCTCAGCAGCCTTCTTGGCGAATGCCTCAACGCTGTCTTTCTGTAGAGCGTTCACCACCAGGGTCTCCACGTCATATCCGCTGCGCTTGAAATCCTCGCCCACGCGCTCCAATGCCTTCTCGCTGATGTCGCCCAGCAAAATCTTCTTGCCCGCTGCGATGCGGCGCACGATGGCGGTTCCCATACTGCCGGCACCCAAGAGTGCCACAACTGCTTTCTGTTCGTTTCTGTCGAAAATCATAGTTTGTCCTCCTTATCTTATTACTCTATATTCTTGATAAACTTTGCGGGATTGCCGCCCACGATGGTGTTAGGTGCAACGTCCTTGGTCACCACGGCACCTGCAGCCACGACTGCATTCTCGCCCACGGTGACGCCAGGCAGAATGGTGGCTCCCGCACCAATCCAAGCATTGCGACAGATGTGGACGGGTTTGCAGATAAGTAACTGGCGGTCGTGCAAATCATGATTGTTGCTGATAAGCTGCACATTGGCTGCAATCATGGCATGATCGTCGATGGTGATACCGCCTCGCGACATCATCAGGCAGTCGGGCATAATCATCACATCCTTGCCAATCTTCACCCTGTCGAAGCACACGCCCTTGAGTGGTGGCATCACCATGGCTCCGTCGCCCAGGTTATCGCCAAAAAGTTCCTTCACCAGATTGTTATATTCCTCGGTGTAAGGCATAGTTTGGTTGATGTTGAATACGAGTTTTACATCTCGCATGCCGCGCTCCATTTCCTCTGGAGTGGTTTTTCGGGGGTCAACAATGATTGCTTCCATTTTTTCTTTATTTTCTTGATTTTGATAATTACACGGCAAAATTACATCGTTTTTTCGCGGCAGTACTTTCACAAAAAGCACTACAATTTTCACTTTTTGCACAAATCTTTTGATGATGCGCTTTTTATTGCCTAATTTTGCCCCTATGGAGACTGATTTTCAATATTCTACCGATTTCTACGGGATGAACGCCCCGCAGCTGAGCCACACCTGCATGCACTTGTTGTGTACCGCAGGCGAGGGCAGTTTTGTGTTCAATGAACATTGCTACCACATCATGAAGAACGACCTGGTGGTAATACCTATGCCTAACCGTGTCAGCAATCTTGCCGCCCATCCTAACATGCAGGTGGAGTGGTTTGCCGCTGACTACAAATTCCTGCAGAACCTGTTGCCGTCCAACAATTACAGCATTGGCGGCAGCATCTCGCTGAACCAGGATCCCGTCGTTCCACTGACCGATGAGCAGGCAGGACATTTGCTCGACAGCTTCCACAGGCTGCGTGACCGCATGGTTGATCGCCACATGCAGTTTTACAGCGAATTGATGGGCAGCTTGTGCCTGTCCATGATGTATGACATCTTTGAAGTCCATGCCTTGCGCGATGCCACCGACACACACACCGACCGCACGGCCTATATCGTGAAGCAATTGATGGCGCTGCTCGCCACAGGCATCAGTCGCACCGAGCGCGATGTGAGTTACTATGCTGAGCGCTTGAACGTCTCTCCCAAATATCTCTCGGCCACTATCAAGCGCGTGACCGGCCATAGTGTCACCTCCTACATTGACCGTCACACTGTACCCATACTGAAGGACTATCTGGATGACGAGCGCCTCTCGCTCACCCAGATAGCTGAACAGATGAACTTTACTTCGTTGAGTTATTTCAGCCGCTACTGCACCAAGCACCTGGGCCAGTCGCCCAGCCGTTACCGCCAGAGTCTGCAACCCAAATTTGGTTAGAACATCTGGCGTGACTTCATTTCAAGGTATCTGTTGATGACGTTGACCGAGAGGTTTTGTGGTGAGGTGAGCAGGCTGTTGATGCCATACTGGCGCAAGGTATTGATGATGAGTGTCTGTTCGTTGTCGATTTTTGCCGCAATGGAGTGCTCGTAATAATCCTTGATGCTGCGTGGCTGCTGATTGATGAAATCACGGCGTTCCTGGTCGATGAAGAAGACCACCAGCAGACGGTGGCGGCTGTTCAGTTGCCGCAGATAGGGCAGCTGGCGCAGCATGCTGGTGTAGTCAAAGAAGTTGGTGTATAGCACGAGCAGACTTCGTTGCCCGACCAAATGGTTCGTGTTCACAACCAATGTGGAGTAATCGCTCTCGGCAAAATTGGTGGTCTGGCGGTAAAGGCATTCAAGGATGTCGTTCATCTGTGTCGGACCGCGATCTGGCTTGACGAAGTCACTGAATTCATCGGCAAAGGTGATGATGCCGGCCTTGTCGTCTCGATGCAGGGCCACATAGGAGAGCACAAGCGATGCATTGATGGCATAGTCGAGAATTGTCATTCCAGCGAATGCTTGCTGCATGATGCGTCCCTTGTCAATGACGTTGATGATCTGCTGTGACCGCTCGTCGGTATAGACGTTCACCATGAGTTGATGCGCGCGCGCACTGGCTTTCCAGTTGATGAGGCGGTAGTCATCGCCTTGAACGTAGGACTTGATCTGCTCAAACTCGGTATTGTTGCCCACGCGCCTGATGCGCTTGATGCCCATCTCGGTCAGGTTATTGCTGATGGCCAGGAATTCATACTTGTTGAGCATGAGGTAGCTGGGATAAACAGCTACATCAGTGGGCTCGCCGCAAGTGAAGCGGCGTTGCACGAGGCCGATGGGAGATGTGACAAAGGCCCGGATGTGTCCGAAACCGTACACTCCTCGTTTGGTTGGTCGCAGGGTATAATCCACGGTTCCTTTCTCGCTAGCCTTCAGGCGCATGGTGAAATTCAAGTCTCGGCGCTGGAAGATGTGCGGGACCTCATCGATGATATTCAGTTTGACGGCGAAGGGGTAGTTGTTGTCCACCTGCAGGCTCACCGGGTTCTCGTCGCCATTGGAAAAACGCGAGCTGCACTGTCGGACTGCCGTCACACCGCGGCGAGTCCACAACAAGGCGATGTCGACCACGAGCAACAATGCAAGCAACACCAGCAAAGCGGCACCCATGTTGAACAGTGGCGACCACAGTTGTCCCGATGCCAGGACAACAATCACCACCATTGTGGCATAATAGAATCGAGCAGGCAGAAACATGGCAGCGGTTGATTAATGCATCACTTGGGCACCTCGACGTTATTGATGAGTGTGGCAACGATTTTTGAGGCCGTATAACCTTGCATCTCGGCTTCGGCCGAAATGATGATGCGGTGATCAAGCACAGCAGGAGCCACAATCTTGATGTCATCGGGGGTGACGAAATCACGTCCATAGATGAGCGCGATGGCTTTTGATGCCTGCAGCATGGCCACGGCGGCACGCGGTGAGGCACCCAGGAGCACAGCCTTGCTTGTGCGGGTTTGTTGTACAATCTGGGCGATATAACCCAGCAGCGAGTCATCGGTCACCACGCCATGCATGGTGTCACGCATGGCCAGTAACGCGTCCTTGCTGATGATGGGAGTGATGTCTTCAAGTTTTGCCAGTCGCGCGTTGGCCTGATGCCGTTGCAGGATGGTCTTCTCTTCTTCCAGGGTGGGGTAGCCCATCACAATCTTGAACATGAAGCGGTCGAGCTGTGCCTCGGGCAGTTTGTAAGTGCCCTCTTGCTCCACCGGATTCTGTGTGGCAATGATGGTATAAGGATCAGCCATGTGGTGCGTTGTGCCGTCGATGCTCACTTGGCGCTCCTCCATCACTTCAAAGAGGGCCGACTGAGTTTTTGCCGGTGCGCGATTAATCTCATCGACCAGGACCATGTTGGCAAAAATCGGACCTTCATGGAAGTCAAACTCGCTTGTTTTCATGTTGAACACCGTGGTGCCGAGCACGTCGCTGGGCATCAGGTCAGGGGTGAACTGTATGCGGCTGAAGCGAGCGTCAATCAGTCGGGCGGTGAGACGGGCCAAGAGCGTTTTTGCCACACCAGGCACACCCTCAAGCAGCACGTGGCCGTCGGCAAGGATTGCCGCAATCAAGAGGTCCACAACCTGATTGTGCCCTACCACTACACGGGCGATTTCTTCTTTTATCTGCCTCACTTGGGCCGAGAACTGTGCCAAATCGAGGCGGGGGGTTGTCGTTTGTTCCATTGTCGTATATGTTTTTTAGATGTTTATTCTGTGCATTATATCATTCATTGCGTCGATGAATTGTTGCAGCTGTTTGTCACTGATCCAGTTGGCGTTGACACCATTTTTCACATTGCGGATCAGCTGTTGCAGCTGGTTGAAGGGCAAGCCCGTGCGATTAGACAACGACAGCAGTTCATCGTCAAGGTAGTCATTACCTTCAATGTCAATCATTGCCTTGGCTCGCAAGTCGTTGCAGAATGCCGCATACTTCTTGTTGAGCAGATCCACGTTGTCGTGTTTTTTGTAGTAGATACCGCCTATTCGTTTAACGAAATCCATCATGTGGTTCACAGGTGGCTTGATGACAGGTATAACGCGTTGACGGCGCCTGGCCGAGAACACGACGAATGCCACCAGTGTTGCCAGGGCAAGATAGAAAGCCCATCTTAACGGACGGTTGGCCAGCAGATAGCGCAATGGTGATTCGGATTCCTGATCTTTGCTGGTCCGGGAAATGTATGTCGGGTCATAACGCACGATAGGCTTGTTGCCGCATTCGCTCAACAGCCGTAATACAAAGGGGCGTATGGTGTCGTTGAGGATGCCGTAATTGGTAAACAGCATGGGCATACCCACCACAACCACCTTGCCCTTACCGTAGTCTCGGATAGCCGCAACAGGGGCAGTGTGTCCCTCTTCCGGAGCGTAAGACTTGTAATAAACACCTTCATTGTCACCATCGTAAGGCTTTTTTACCTTGTGGAGAATGGCCAAGGTGCGGAATGAACTCGACAGCTTGAGTTCTTCGACACAGAAGGCTGTGCTGATCAAATAGGTGGCAGCAGCGAACTTGTTGTCGGCACGCCACTCGATGGTGTCATACTGGGTACGGTCACTCAATGTCTTTTTATCGAAGTGATTCGTGTAGATATTGCCGACAGGTTGAAAAGAGAATTCCAATTCCTCACCGATATCCTTCACATCAGGGTCATAGTAACCATAGTAGTGATAGTTGTCATAAACGGCCAAGACAATATTGTTGCCCTCTTTAATCCACTTGAGAAGATCAACATCACATGACCTGCAGAAGTCGTCATAGTTGTTGGTGAAGAGTAATGTGTGTTGACCTTTTTTGGACTTCTTGTCAAAGTACTGCTCGATGTCGTCCCCAAGCACTTCGTATCCTTGAGGCAAGGACGTCCGCAGCACGCTGTCCATCACATAACATCCAAAGGGTTGCTTGCTCTTGTAGCTTTGAGATTCGTCGTACCACTGGAAACGACTGGGTGCGTTGATCTCAAAGAGTATCATCACTGCCATGAGTGCAATGATTATTACAACAAACAGGCTATTGACTTTCATGACAGCACACCTCCTTCCTCTTGTTGGTTAGCGGGTTCTTGCTTGTCGATGCCACTGGCGATGCGTGCCTGCACGGCTTCTTGACGTGAGCGCATTTCTTCAGCAAGTCCCGCATCGGCAGTGTAGTGACCATAACGAATGCGCAAGAAGTGATTGGTCATGATGCCGAAGTCTTCATCTTGCCACTCCATGGCATATTGCGAGGGCGTCTTGTAGCGCCGCCAGGTCACTAACGATGCGTCACTTGCCATTTTCAAAGTCTTCAGATATCGCAATCGGCACAGCAGCAAGTGGTCGCCGTTTTTTTCGGCAGCGGCGATGAGTTGGTCAAAGTCCACCTCGTTAATGTCGTCTTCGGTAATGTCTTCGGCTTTGAGGTCTACATCCTTGGGACCGAAAAAGCCTGCCCGATGCTTCCAAAAGAAAAATCCCACGGCCAGCAGAACCAGCGCCCCCAAGAACCACCAGCACCATTCGGGTATATCCCATAATGAGGCATCGAAGTCAAACAGGTCCTCAATATAGCGCCAGAAACGATCAAAATAGTTGACATCATCATGACCGGGCACCAGCTCTCGCGCATAGTCATAGTTCTTTGATTGCTGGAACGCATCAAGTATCGAGTCATTGGCAACTATTGTGTCACGGGGCGAGGTCATCATCATGGTCTATTTGAGTTGAGCAAAATTATCGATATCACTCTCCAAGTCAATATCCTCGACCTCGGTTGCCACGCTTCCGTAATGGTAGGTCATGGCGAGAACAAACAGGCCTTGCTCCACAAAGATCACGAAGCAACCGGCCACACACAAAATGTAACGAATGACGTCAAGGAAGAAGGACCACAACACAGAGTCAGAATCCGATGTGTCAAGCACTGATTCGAATACCATGAATAAGCTGAGGGGGAATGTGACGGCATTGTTGAGCAGAACCGCCACAAGACCCATGACAACAGCAACCAGGATAAGCGTTCCCCACTTCTTGTAACCGAGTGAAAATGCGCGTTTAAACAAGGCTGGTAATGAGTTGCCAGACTCCAAGAGCATGATGGGGCACAACAAGAAAACGGGAAGCGCTCCAAGTATCACCCCGAATCCCACAAGGGGTATAAGGATTGATAGAGTCGCCAACGCAAGTATAGGAGCCGCCAGCAGAAGAATACCTAAGCACTTGAGTGATGTCTTGGGCATCATGCGCCACAGGGTGGAGGCATCACACCCGTCAAGTGTGCCATTGTGGCTCTCATACCATTTGATCAACAAGATTTCCAGTGCCGTGACCACAGCACAACCAATCACAAACAGCACAATGGAAATCGCGTATCCCGTCTCGGACATGGAGGTGATGTCTGTGTCTTTGTAGAACGTGGCGAGTGTGGTGCCAAGCAGCACACTGAACGGCATGAGGAAGTAGAACATCGTCTTTAACCATGTTCTCCAATTCTCACCCACAAAGTCGAACACGATGTTCAAGCTTTCTGAGACGGTGCGATTCTTATAGAGTCGATTGCTGTTCATCGATGGCTGATTTGTCGAGATGCTTGCGTCCTCTTGTGTAAGGCAAGACAATGTAATAAAAAACAATAAACGCGGCCGACAATACAATGACCGTCACCCTGAATGCGAGAGGGTAATCGGTGTGCCGCGTGAGATATCCCTCGATGAAAGCGGCCACGATGGTCACGGGAAACACACTCAAGGCAATCTTGAGGCCCTCCTTGGCCTTGCGGCGGAATGCCTGCATGCGGCTATACGTGCCGGGGAACAGCCAGCCTGATCCCATCACAAAACCTGCTCCCCCCGAGAGCACTATCGTGGAAATCTCAAGCGTCCCGTGTTGCATGATCGCCAACAGGGCATCACCGAACACACCATATTGGAAAAAGAAAAATGTGAATGCCCCAACCATGATGGCATTGTACATGATAATCAATGATGTGGCGAATGGCGTGAAAATACCCATCGAGATGCTCATTACATCAACTTTCAAATTGTTGAGCATGATGAAAAAGAATGATTCTGCCTCCGGGCCATGGCTGTAGACATCGGTGGGAGTTCCGTTCTTGATGTTCTCGATGGTCATCTCCACATAGTCTTCCCCTAAAATCAGTTTGGCGAATTCTGCATCATTGAAAAGTGAAACGATGCCCACCAACAGGAAAAACACAAACACAGCCAATGCAGAGAGCATGGCCTTGCGGTTGTCATAGACCGCTTGAGGCACCTCGTCGGTCCAAAACGTCCACAGGCGTGACCACTTCTCTTGATGTCCGCTGTAAATCTCGTTGTGCAACCTGAGTGTCATGCCATTAAGCATCGAGGTGATGGTCGCATCGGGAAAATGAGTGCGTGAGAATGCCAAGTCTGACGTCAGTTCGGTGTACATCTGGGCTAGTGTGTCTGGGGATTCTTCCGACGGATTATCAAGACGTCTTTGATAGTCGCGCCAGCGGCCGATGTTTTGTTTGATGAATACGGACTCTCTCATGACATAGAAAAATGGCAACTCTTTTTCTGTTGCAAAATTAGAATAATAATTGTACTTTTGCAACAAAATCTTTGAAAACCCAGGAACAAAAAGATTATGGCGCAGTCGTCAATTATCACCGGTCAGTATGTGGAACTCACCCAAACACCTTCCAGTGTCGGTGATAGAATCTTAGCGGCCATTATCGACTATGTCGTACTCATTATTTATTCCATTGCTTTATCGATAGCTGGTTTTCAAGTCATCGATGGATTAGACTATGTCAATGACGTGCTATCCATCACATTTTATGTGATTCTTGTTTTCCCTATCATTTTTTATTTTCCGATGTGCGAAATTTTTGCCAAGGGACAGAGCCTGGGAAAGATGTTGATGAAAATCCGTGTGGTGACCACCGAGGGCAATTCACCGTCGGTGAGCAGTTGCTTGCTGAGGTGGCTTCTATACCCCATCGATACTTTCCTCACAGGTTTCCTGGGAGTGGTGTTTATCGTCTTTGGCAAGCACAGGCAACGTTTGGGTGACCTCGCTGCGGGAACCATGGTCATTAAAATGACGGCAGCCCAATATGATTTCTACACATTGAGCGATTACAGCTATGTGCAACAGGGCTATGAACCTTCCTTTCCCGAGGCAGCCTATCTCTCCTCCAGGCAGGTCGATGTCATCACACGCACCCTCTACAACTCCGCCCCCAAACGTCGTGAAGAACTCATCTACAAGCTGGCTATTCAAGTGCAGCAATTCCTTGATGTGCAGGTAGCGAATAATGTGTATGCCGACGAGTTCCTCAGGACGGTACTCAATGATTTCTACTACTATTCCTCAACCATCGAGGTGTGACACTGCAGTCTGTTTAAACCGGTAGTGTCATAATCAATTACTCCTGTCTGCACTCTCGTCCGAGTACTGATGTTGCTTCGTGGGGTGAAGTATGGGTAATAGAAAGCGCAATGGCAACATCCCACAGGGGGCGTTGCCATTGCGGTGTCTTGTAGCGGGTGGCTCTCGATACTAAGGCTTCTTGGAGTGTATGAGGCCTCTGAGTTCCTGGTCCGCTAGGACTCAAGGGGACTTCCCCTTGGTGTTATTTGTTCTTGGCTTCCTCGGGAGCGATACCTACCAGTTCGGGATCGATGAGGATGCGTCCGCAGTACTCACAGACGATGATCTTCTTGTGCATCTTGATCTCCATCTGTCGCTGCGCGGGAATGCGGTTGAAGCAGCCGCCGCAAGCGTTGCGCTGAACGACAACCACACCAAGACCGTTGCGGGTGTTCTTGCGGATGCGCTTGAATGCGGTCAGCAGGCGCTCTTCAATCTTGTTCTCCTGCTTCTTGGCTTTTTCGCGCAAGGTCTCCTCCTTCTGTTTGTTCTCAGAGACGATTTCGTTGAGCTCGCTCTTCTTCTCCTCGAGCGCATGCTCGCGGTCGGTGCGCATCTCACGGGCCTTCTCGATCTCACCCTGCAGGGCGTCGGCCCTGCGGGCTGCCTCGTTCATCTTTTTCTCGGCAAGCTCGATGTTTAGCGTCTGGTACTCAATCTCCTTGGTCAGGTAGTCATACTCACGGTTGTTGCGCACGTTGTCCTGGTCGGCGGTGTACTTGTCGATGAGTTCCTCGGCCTTGGCTTTGATGTCGCGGTTGCGGGCGATTTCATCTTGCTGGATAGCAATCTCATCCTGATACTTGGACTCGCGGGTTTCCAGACCGGCGATTTCGTCTTCCAGGTCTTGCACTTCCTGAGGAAGCTCGCCGCGCAGGGTCTTGATAGCGTCAATCTCCGAGAGTTTCTGCTGCAAGTCATAGAGCGCTTTGAGTTTCTCTTCAACAGTGAGTTCTTTCTTTTGTGTTGCCATAATGTTTTAGTTTTTAGTTTTCAGTTTTCAGTTTCAGTTGACTGCGGATGACGCTGACAACCGACGACTAAAAACGGACAACTATTTATAGGTAATTCACTTGGTTTGTCTCATTTTTCGCAAAAGCGACTGCAAAGGTAGGATTTTTTTTCTGAATAATCTCTAAAAAAATCTCTTTTGTGAAGTGTTCGCTCTCATAGTGTCCGATGTCGGCTACCACGATACGTTGGCAGTTGTCCAAAAAATCATGGTAACGCATGTCGGCTGTGACATAGAGTTGTGCGCCCAGTTCGACGGCCTTGTCGAGCAGGAATCCACCGGCCCCGCCGCACAATGCCACGCGTGTGACGATGCGGTCGCCATCGCCGCTGTAGCGCACAGCGCCCACCTCGAAGGCCTCTTTGACGCGTTTGAGCACCTCACGTGCAGGCATTGGCTCAATGTCACCGATGACTCCGCAACCTGCCGATGTGCTCTGCTGCTCGCCGTAGGGGTCCACATGATTGTCATCGAGGAACCTGATGCCGGTCATACCGATCTTGTCGGCCATGCGGAACGACACACCTTGCCAAGCGCTGTCCATGTTGGTGTGGGCGCTGTAGATGGTGATGTCGTGCTTGATGGCCATTGCCACGGTCCGCTCCACAGGAGTGCGGCCCATGATTTTCTTCAAGCCGCGGAAGATGAGCGGGTGGTGCGAGATGACCAGGTTATAGCCACGTTCTATGGCTTCGGCAACAACGGTCTCGGTCGCATCGGTGCACAAGAGCACACCAGTGATGTCGGCCTCGGGGTCACCCACCTGGATGCCCGCATTGTCCCACTCCTCTTGCAACCGCAGGGGAGCGTACTGCTCGATGGCATCAGCAATTTCTCTGATTTTCATTGGTCTAGTGGTTGATTGGCCCTGGTGCTCTAGAAACTACTAAATCTTGTTCTCAGCCTTGAGGCGCTCGCGGTCCACGTCGATATAGAGCTCATCGAGCTGGCTCTGGTCAACAGGACTTGGAGCATCGAGCATCACATCACGGCCGCTGTTGTTCTTGGGGAAGGCGATGCAGTCGCGGATGCTGTCCAGACCGGCCATGATCGACACGAAGCGGTCGAAACCGAATGCAAGACCGGCGTGGGGAGGTGCGCCGTACTTGAAGGCGTTGATCAGGAAGCCGAACTGTGCCATGGCGCGCTCGGGGGTGAAGCCCAGGATGTCAAACATCTTGGCCTGCAGCTTGCCGTCATGGATACGCAGGCTGCCGCCGCCTACCTCGATGCCGTTGCACACGAAGTCATAGGCCTTGGCACGCACGCGCTCGGGATGCTCGTCGAGCAGGGGGATGTCGTCAGGGTTGGGCATGGTGAACGGATGATGGGTAGCCATCAGGCGCTGCTCCTCGTCGCTCCACTCAAACAGCGGGAAGTCGATAATCCACAAGCACTCAAATTTGTCCTTGTCTCGCAAGCCGAGGCGCTCGCCCATCTCCAGACGCAGGGTGCACAATTGCACACGTGTCTTGTTGGCATTGTCACCGCTCATGATGAGAACGAGGTCGCCGTCCTTGGCACCCATCTTCTCCTTCAGCTTCTGCCATACCTCGGGCTCGTAGAACTTGTCGATGCTGCTCTTGACAGTTCCGTCGGCATTGAACTTGACATATACCAAGCCCTTGGCGCCCACCTGCGGACGTTTCACGAAGTCCACCAAACCGTCGAGCTGCTTGCGGGTGTAGTCGGCGCAGCCGGGAGCGCAGATGGCACCGATGTAATTAGCCTCGTTGAACACGGGGAAGGTGCCGGTGCCCTTGAGCACGTTGTCCACCTCGACAAAGGTCATGCCGAAACGGCGATCGGGCTTGTCACTGCCGTACAGGCGCATCGCATCGTGCCAGGTCATCTGGTCGAGTTTCTCAGGCAGGTCCACATTGCGCACCTTCTTGAACAGGTGACGGGCCAAGCCCTCAAATACGTCAATCACATCCTCCTGGTCCACGAAGCTCATCTCGCAGTCTATCTGGGTGAACTCGGGCTGGCGGTCGGCGCGCAGGTCCTCGTCGCGGAAGCACTTGGCAATCTGGAAATAGCGGTCAAAACCGGCCACCATCAGCAGCTGCTTGAGTGTTTGGGGGCTCTGGGGCAGGGCGTAGAACTGGCCAGGGTTCATGCGCGAGGGCACGATAAAGTCGCGTGCGCCCTCGGGCGTTGAGCCGATGAGGATGGGTGTCTCCACCTCAAGGAAACCCTTGTCGTCAAGGTAGTTGCGGATTAAGATGGCCATGTCGTGGCGCAGCTCCAGGTTCCTGCGCACGGCATTGCGGCGCAAGTCCAGATAGCGGTATTTCATTCTCAGGTCATCACCACCATCGGTGTTGTCCTCGATGGTGAACGGCGGAGTGATACTCTCGCTCAGGATATTCAGTCGGCTGGCGATAATCTCGATGTCGCCAGTGGGCATGTTTGCGTTCTTGCTGGAGCGCTCGGCCACTGTGCCTTCAATCTGGATGACATATTCACGACCCAGATGGTTGGCCTGTTCGCACAAGTCAGCGTCCACTTCATTGTTAAACACGATTTGAGTGATACCGTAGCGGTCACGCAGGTCCACAAAGGTCATGCCACCCATCTTGCGAGTGCGCTGAACCCAACCTGCCAGTGTCACGACTTCGCCCACATTGGCCAGACGAAGTTCGCCGTTAGTCTTGGTTCTGTACATTGCTGTTTGTTATATTGATTATGATTTTTGTTGTAACAGTCGTTTTAAACATACAAAGTTACTACATTCTCCCCACAAATGACCTGCATGCAGCAAAAAAAAACGAATTTACCCGCATTTGGCTTGTCATTTTAAGAAATTGATGTAATTTTGCACCGCAAAAATTCAAGGCACGGGGTGTAGCGCAGTCCGGTTAGCGCGCCTGCTTTGGGAGCAGGAGGTCCCTGGTTCGAATCCAGGTACCCCGACAAAAAAAGAAAAACGCTGAACATCAAGAAGTCCGATCTTGTTGTCAGCGTTTTTTGTATTATTGCCCGCGAAAACAACGGCGCTGTCGCTGGCAAAGCAGCAGACCATGAACCTGCTTATAATGCAATGAGCCCGGCGCATTGCCGAGCTCATTGCGTTTATGTGCGCTGATGCCCGGTTAGCGGAATATCATCAGGGCCAGAATTCGTTGAGCAGGTAATCGACGAGTGCTGAGACGTCATCGATGGTGACTGTACCGTTCTGGTTGCAGTCCATGCCGTCAAAGTTCAGGCCTGTCGGATCCTCGCTGAGCAGGTAGTCGATAAGCTTAGAAACGTCATCGATGGTGACTCTGCCGTCACCGTTGACATCGCCGCGCAGAACTGAGGGTTCGTCATACTCACCCAGTTTGCGCTTGTTGCAGTTGGTGACGTAGATGTCATTCAATGAGTTTGCACGAAGCGGGCGGCTGATAAAGGCAACAATGTTCAGGTCATTGGCCTTCCACGAAGTCGGGATGGTATAGCTGAACTCGTTGGTGTAAGTGTCGCCATTCTTTTGGAGTTCCACACCTTTAACCGATCCAAGCGCTTTGCGCAAGACGTTGTTGTGAACATAATCGCTTATGACCGTACCCTGGTCAACCTGAGCTGCCACCAGATTATTCTCCGTGATATAGACAGTGAGTCTGGCATCGCTGCCCATTAAGCCTTCAAAGTTGGGAACCAAATCGCCACTAATGGTGATTTTAGCTTCGCGGGTGGCTTCGTCAAACGTGCTGTTGATGTTCACCGTAGCCCATGAGGGGTTTGAGTCGGAAACGCTCTCAAGGAAGTCGCTGAAGATTTGAGCGCCTTCAGCGGCTGGGCTGTAGCTGAGCACGCCGCACACTTCACCAGCTGTTTCGATGCCAGGATAACGGTCAAAAGAGCCCTCGGGATAACCCGTGCAGTGCTCGAAACTTGAAATGGAGTCATTCTGTGCGGTGGCGAAAGGATCGGTCGGAGAGCCAAATAACACATGTACTCCTACCCAAGCGATGTCGCCACGCATGTCGCACAAGGCTTGGAGTGCTCGGGAACCGGTCGGGCACCAGGTGCATCCCGTCGAAGTGAATTGCTCCACAAGACGCATCTGGCGGGTGAAGCCATGCTCAAAGGTTTTGAACGTGCAACTCAGAGACATGGGATTTTCAATGACATCGCCATTGGCGGTTGCTACGGTAACGGTCAGGGTGTGTTCACCAACGCTCAGTCCTGCGGTGGGAATAGAGCTTACAACGTCAGCGTAGTTGGCGGTCAAATCGGTAGGGTTGGTGGCCGTGCCCACAACCTCGCCATCGATAGCGATGTTGAACGTGCATTGTCCGGCATTAACTTGTGCAATGCCCATGTTGCTTGCCTGGAAGTTGATCTGCATGGGGTCACCGATTTTAATCATCGATTTCGCTTGCAGGTTGCGAATCCTGATGGCATAGGTCGGGAAATTGTCATTCTCACAAATCACTTGCAAACTCAGGTTGCCGACCGAGTTGACACCATAGTTTACCCAATTGTTATTGCGATAGTTATAAGTGGGGTAGATGGTTCCCACTTTCACTGCCGAGATGGGCTTGTTGGTCTTTGTTTGCTCATAGTCAAAGCCGATTCTCAACTTATAGTTGTCGGGCAGGTTGATAAGGTAAGGGTCATCAAGTGTAATGACGTTCCAGCCTTCATCCGAAACTTCACAGGACCATTCGGTCTCGGTCTGCAGATTGCCGTTACCGTCGACGGGGATGACAAATACGCGGGTCACGGGAGTGGACTCGGACAGACCAACTCGGAATGCGACAATCTTGCTGCCTTGGAAAAAGGCGAGCTCGTCACTGGTCAGGTCTGTGGCGATGGGACACACACCCTTGAGAAAGGACTTACCCCAGCAACCGCCCAATGCAATGTCATCGGTGGTGTAATGTCCCAAGATTTTCTGATTGGGTGCAAGTTCCTGTGCGCCCAGGACTAACGGCAGTAACATGGCTGCCATCAAGAGTGAGAGTAATTTTTTCATAATTTTTAAATAGTTAATGTTAGTACTATGATGGATAGTTAATGGATTAATCATGCCGATGTATCATCGGGTTTGACACTTGCAAATGTAGCTACTTTATTTGTTTTGTGTTCAATATTCTTTGATTTTTTTGCGAATTGATGGTTTTTGGTATTAAATCGGTATGAAATGACAAAGAGCAGGATTTCTGTTCTTGGGAAATCCTGCTCTTGTGATAATGGATGATGTTTATCTCATCAATTTGGCCATCGGTCTGACAGCAGATAGTCAATCAGAGAGGTCACGTCGTCGATGGTGACGGTACCACTCAGGTTGCAGTCAGCGGCAGCTGGAGCCTCGAAGTCGTTCAACAGGATGTCGATGAGTGCGGTCACGTCATCGATAGTCACAGCATTGTTACCGTTGACATCACCACGCAAGAATTCGGGCTCGTCAAATTCACCAAGTTTGCGCTTGTTAGCTTGGTTGACAAACATGTCGGTGTAAACACCCGTAGCGCCGTTAGCCAGCGGACGGCTGATGAAGGCAACAACGTCCATCTTGTCACTCTTCCAATCCGAGGGAAGCGTGTAGGTGAACTCGTTCTTGAAGGTATTACCATTGATGTTGAGGTCGTTACCGAATTCCGAGTCAAGAGCTACACGCAAGACGTGGTCGTGCTGATAATTTTGAACCCATCTGCCCTGATTGAGCTGGCGGTAGATGATGCTGTCCTCGGTCAGGTAAACGGTGAGTTTGGCATCTTCGCCCATGATAGACGAGAAGCCGGGTGTGAGCTGGCCTTCGACGGTGATGGTTGCAACATTGGTTTCGGCATCAATCTTGGAATTGATGTTGATGGTTGCAAACGAGGGCGTCTGAGCCAAATCGTCAAGGAAATTGCTGAGCTCTTCGGCTACCTGCTGTTGGTATTGAGCGTTGTATCCAATGCCGACAGCGATGTTCTTGTCATCTTCCCAACCAACCGAGCGGTCAAATGCGGCATAGGGCCAGCCGCCGGCACCCATGTAGTTGAACAAGTTGTCGCATTGGGCTGTGTTGCACGGGTCAGTAGTGCTCTGGTTGCCGTGGATGGCTACCATAGCGATATCGTCACGCAAACCCATAAGAATACTGAGCATGCTTGCGCCGAGCGGGCAGTAGGTGCAAGAGTTAGAGGTGAACTCTTCAATCAAATGCATCTGACGTTCGAAACCTGTTTCGTAGATGACGAACGAGGCACTCTTGGATGCCGGGTTTTCAACTGGCTCACCGAAGAGCGAGTTAACGGTGACGGTCAAAGTGTGACGGCCGATGGCCAAGCCATCGGTGGGAATTTCGCCATAAATGTCACTATAGTTTCTTGTTATAGCCTCTGTATTGCTGACAGTGGTGACAAGGTTACCGTCGATAAAGATGTCATAGGTGCATGCACCGGCTTCAATACTTCCGGCAACACCTGAGTTACGGGTTGCGAAAATATAGTAAATAGCCTCATCTTTCTGGATGAAGTTAGGAACATAAAGATCGCTCACACCAATGGCGTAATCGGGGAAGTTTTCGCTCTCGACAATGCACTGCACACCCAAGTTACCATAAGAATCCAACCCGACGTTCTGCCAAGAATTTTGATAATAAATATAACTCGGATAGATGTCGCCTACTTCTACGGCCGAAATGGGATAGTTACTGCTGGTCTGATTGTAGTCGAAGCCAATCATGAGGCTCGTGTTGGCATCCAGATTGATCTCATAGGGCGTGGGGAGCGTGATCTCGTTCCAGCCGACAGAGTTGACGCTGCAGCTCCATGCGGTGGTGGTCCCGAAGTTCCCTGATGCTGAGACTGGGATGACAAACACACGTGAAACCGTTGTCGATGCTGACAGAGCCACACGGAACTTTACGATTTGGCCTCCCTGGAACATTGCCAGTTCATCGGGAGTAAGAATTGTGCCAATGGGAATTGTACCAGGTAAACCGGTAATACCTAGGCCGTCCGTCGCGTAGTCATCAGAGTCATAGTGGCCCATGATCATTTGGTTCTCACCAAGGTTTGCACGGGCTGGTGTCATCAAGCGGCCATTGAGGCGTTTGGGACTGTCAAAGCTCTTGAGTGAGTAAGGAGCGTGTTGTAACGTGATGTTACCGTCGCTAAGCAACTGAGCGTTCATTGCTAAAGGTAGCAGCATGATCGCCAACAATAGGAATAATGTTTTTCTCATAATAAAATGATGATTTTAAAAGGATGAATAATGGTTGATAACTGTTTTGGTTATTTGAATTGATGTCGCAAATATAGACAAAAAAACTGAATGACAAGGATATTGGAAAAGATATATTACAAAAAAACGAGAGACGTCCTCAAAACGGACATCTCTCGTTGCGGTGCGTACGTGACTCGAACACGCGACCCCCTGCGTGACAGGCAGGTATTCTAACCAACTGAACTAACGCACCTGGTTGCATTTTTGGGAAATGCGGTGCAAAGATAGTCTAAATGTTTTGAAACTTGCAAATATTTGGACATTTTTTTAGCGAAAATGCCGATTTTTTGTCATGAAGAGCCGATACACTCCCTATTTTTTCTCGTCATCACCGATGACATCGACACGGATGAGTTCGATGCGTGCAGCGGTCTTATGCTCGACAGTAAAGCGGTAGGGTGGCAGGTCAAAGACCTCTCCCACATTGGGGATGGCTTCATTCTCGTTCAGCAGGTAGCCGGCCAGTGTCTGGTAGTCGTCGCTCTCGGGAATATCGAGATGGAAGCGCTCGTTGATTTCCTCAATCTCCATGCGGCCTGAGAATTCGTAGCTGTTGTCGCTGATTTGTCGTGCCGTCAGCCGGTTGCGGTCATGCTCGTCTTCAATCTCGCCGAAGATTTCCTCAACCAAGTCCTCAAGGGTCACCATGCCGCTGGTGCCGCCAAACTCATCAAGGACGATGGCCATCGAACGCTTTTCGTCCATCAGTTGCTGCATCATCTTGCGCGCCAGTAATGTTTCAGGCGCGAAGAGCACCGGTTTGACACGGGTCTTCCAGTCAATGTCGGTGACAAAGAGTTCACTCACCTGAATAAAGCCGATGACATCATCGATATTCTCACGATAGACCACAATCTTGGACAGACCCGAGCGGGTGAACAGTTTCACCAGGTCGTCGCGGGTGGTGTCCTCGACGTCAACGGCGACAATCTCGTTGCGCGGAACCATGCAGTCACGCAGCCTGGTGTCGCTGAAGTCGAGCGCGTTCTCAAAGATTTTGACCTCTCTCTCCACCGTCTTGTTCTCGTCCTCGCGCTTGTCGATGTTCTCCTGCAGATAGGCATCCAACTCATCGACGGTGAGGAGCCTGACACGGGTGTTGTCAATTTTGATGCCGAACAGTTTCATCAAGGCTGCCGATAACCACTCGGTGAAACGCGAGATGGGGTAGAGGACGAAATAGACCATGTAGAGCGGTATCGAGGCCGTGCGCAATGAGCGGTTGGGATTGATGCGGAAGATGCTCTTGGGGATGAACTCGCCAAAGATGAGGATGATGAGTGTGGCGATGAGGGTCTGAACGAACAGCAGCAGTGCCTGATTGGGGATATAGCCCTTCAGGGGCATGGTAAGCAGCTGGGCCATCGCCATTGAATAGACGATGTTGGCGATGTTGTTGCCGATGAGCAGGGTGGAGATGAACATCTCCCGGTTGCTGTAATAGATGTTGAGGATGCGGTTGATGATACCGCCACGAGCCATCTCGATTTCGGCGCGAACTTTATTGGATGACACAAACGCGATCTCCATGCCTGAGAAGAATGCCGAGCACAAGAGCGCGATGAGTGCGATAATCACTGATGTTGAACTGCTTAGTTCCAAAGTATCTTGATGTTTGTCGGGTTATTTGTCATTGCATCGTTTGCGGTGCCCGGTTTCCGCTGTTGGGATGGGGCATCCGTTTCTCGTCAATCGGGAAAATGGCTTCTACCTGTCGCAACTGGTAGGTCGTCAGCTGCTCGTTGGACACATAGCCATACCCCTCAATGATGCGGCCCTGTTTCTCGATGTGGATAAAGGCGTCGCTGTATAGTTTGTGGCTGTTTTGGTCCCAATTGAGTTCGTCGGTCAGGACCACGTCGTTAGTGACATTGGTCATCCGCACATTGCCCGTGAGCGTCCATAACGATTTGTTCTTGTCAAAATAGGCCGAATCACATTTGAGGGTGGCCGTCGTTTTGTAATCGTTGTCGAGCTCTTCACACGTCACGCCTTTGGGGAATGTCCAGTGGGGTACCTTGGCTTCCTCGAACATGTTCCATAATGGGGCGGCAATACGGTATCTCGTGTGGCCGGAGTCGCTGATGACGGTCTGAACATCGGTGGTGGTCATCGTGGGCACCAACTCAGGGTTAGTCGGATGATTCACCACACTCGTGGAGTCATCTTTGCAGCCCGTGGCGATCACCATCGCCAGCACGGTGAAGATTGCTATGTGCAACAGCCGGCCCACTGTTAGCGGATGCGGCTCTTCCAGAACCACAACTCGTTGAAGTTCACGCCCAGCGTGATGTTCAAGTAATTCTCAGTGATGAGCTGAACGGGACTGCTCTCGCGATGCCGCCATTCCACACCCAGGTTGATGGTGGTCTTGCTGTTGGGAGCGGGAAGGCCAATGCCGATGCTCGCGCCATAATCACGCACATTGTTACCGTTGTAATTCAGGTAGTCGTGATTGTAGAATGCTCCAGCACGGAATAACATACTTCCCACGTAACTGCCGCGGCGGTTGGGGGTGTACTGTACACCGGCAGCAATTTTCCATCTGTCGTCAAACTTCATCGTCTGGGGTTCGAAGCCGCCAATAGGCATGTATTTCGCTCCGCTCCAGTTCTGGTAAGTGTAGTCGGCCTCGACAGTCAACTTGTGGTTCCAGTTATAGCTCAAACCCACGCCGATGGATGTGGGTTGTTCATAGTTGCCGCTCATCGAGACGTAACCGATGGTGTCAACCTTGGAATCCTGACTGTCAAACGAGGTGCCCCATGCGTGACCATGGAAAGACTTCTTCGGCTGGAAGACAGCGCCCACAGTGAGCAGGTCGCGACCTTTGGACAGCGGCAGGCTGTACTGGGCTCCAATCTGCATGTTCCAGTCGCGTAACTGCATGACGCGGGTGAAATAGCTGGTTGAGTTGGACTGAATCAGTGTCGTGTTGGACGTCGTGCCAAAAAGATAGGCGATGTTAAATCCCACACTCAGGTTCTTGACAGGTTCATAACCCACACCGGCAAACAACTGGTTGAAACCGCCACTGCCGCTGCGTGTCTCGCTGCCGTTGTCAATCGAACCTCCATAGGAATAGCCGACCGATGAATAGGGGACAAGACCGAAGGCGCCCCCCAGACCCTTGATAATCCTGAAGTGGCCTGTGAGATAGTCCAGACCTCCTCCAAAGTTGTATCCCTTGTTGCCGTTCTCCTTGCTCCACAAGTTGGTCAAATCCAATCCCACATCCCAGAGGTAAGTGAGTGAGTCCACGTTGGCATAGGATGCCGGGTTCATGGCATTGATGACGCGACCGCCCTTCATGGCATAGCCCACACCACCCATCGACCGCTGGATGCTCGACACATTATCGTTGAGCAGTCCATAACCCATCTTGGAGTAGGGGGTGGTGACGATTTGCGCTACTGCAACACCACAAACCATGGCAGCAAGCATCAATACTGTTAAACGCTTATAACTTTTCATTGGCTTTGTTATATAAGTAGATGCGGTTGAGTCCTTCAGCCGCCAGATGTTCATAATAGATGACGTCCTCCTGGCCCAGACGGGTGTGGATGAATTTGCCGTCTCCGCCGGTGAGGAAAACCATCAGGTTTGGGTGTGAGAGTTTCAAGTCGGCGATATAGCTCTTGATTTCTCCCAGCAGTCCATGAATGACGCCGCTACGGATCGCGGTCTCGGTGTCATATCCCACAACAGGCGTGTCACCGTCGGCAGCGACAAGGGGCAGCAGTCCTGTGTGCTCGTGAAGCGCCTTGAAACGCAGTCCCATGCCAGGGGCGATATTGCCGCCTACAAAGCATCCGTCGGCGGTCACCAGGTCATAGGTGATGGCGGTGCCGGCATCGATGACCAGCACATCACAGGCATTGTCAAGCCGTTGCGCGATGCTCCATGCTCCCATCGCGGTGGCGATGCGGTCACGGCCCAGAGTCTGGGGTGTGCTGTAGCCCAGCCTGATGGGCATCGGTGTTTCGTGGGTCAAGCGCATCACATGCTGGAAACGCTGCTCCACAAGTTGGTCGAGACGTTGACTGGAAGCGCTTGATGCTGTGCTGCACACGATCACGCTCTCAGGTTTGTAGGTGCTGATGAAGCGGTCGAGCAGGCGCACGTCGCGGCGCATGAAACGGTTGGTCGCCACGACTTGCGTGCCGATGAAAAATGCCACCTTGACCGAGGTGTTACCGTTGTCTATCGTGAGATTACCTTTCATTAAAAGCGCAAAATTACTAAAACCTCGCTAATTACAAAAAAATTCTTCGTGATGCGGTTATTTTTCGGCCTTCTTTTCCTCACGTTCAATCATCCACGAGGCATACATCTGCACTACTAAACCTGCCAGCAAGAAGGCAATCCAGTTGTTGGTGCCCTGGAAGATGAACATCATCGAGGCACTGGCACAATACAGCAGGCCGCTGAAGATGAGAATGTTGTGCAGACGCTTGATGCGCAGCGACGGACCGCGGTAGATGCCCATGAGGCGCCCCACCAGCACCATTATCGCTCCGGCGGTGAAACCCCAGCGCATCAGTTCCAAGTCGATATTGTGGTTGATCAGCAATGGCAATACTGCTGTGACCACCATGGCCAGTAAACCGATGATGATCAGAATATTGGAAATGAGGATACGTTTTTCTTGTGCCATGACTGTCAGGGTATGTCGGTAATGTACACATCCTCGTTGGTGCGCTTCATACCGTATTTCTCGCGCACGAGGCGTTCCAGGGACTCGTTGTCGGTGTTCAGCTCGTTGACTTTTGCGTCATAAACGGCGGCCGAGTCCTCATAGTCCTTGATTTGGCTCTTGAGCTCATTGATTTGAGCGCGGTACTTGCTGCTGCGGACGAAACTGTTGTCGCCAAAGAACAGCAGCACGACCATAAAGCCCACGATGAAGATGAGCGTGAGATTCAGCCAGCGGGGAATCCACTTGGGTCGTTTGATGTTGAATAGTGCCATATTATCTTGTTCTTATGTTTTTAATTTTTCCGTGTTTCAGTGTGTCTGAAAGTCAATCTTTCAGCAGGTTAGGGCGCAAGCGGCGGGTGCGTTCCAGCGACATCTGCATCTTCCATTCGGCGATTTTAGCCTGATGGCCGCTTAACAGGATTTCGGGAACATGCCAACCGTTGAACACCTCGGGGCGGGTATAGACGGGTGCCTCGATCAGGCCGTCCTGGAAGGAGTCACTCAGCGCGCTCTGCTCGTCTCCGATGGCTCCTGGCAACAGGCGCACCACTGCATCGGCAATGACAGCGGCGGGGAGTTCTCCGCCCGTGAGCACATAGTCGCCGATGGTGATTTCGCGCGTGATGAGGTGCTCGCGGATGCGGTAATCAACGCCCTTGTAGTGGCCGCACAGGATCATGATGTTCTCCTTGAGCGACAGGGCATTGGCCATTGGTTGGTCCAACTGCTCACCGTCGGGCGAGGTGAAGATGATTTCGTCATAGTCACGCTGGCTCTTCAATTCCTCCATGCAGCGCCACACGGGCTCAATCTGCATCACCATTCCAGCCTCGCCGCCAAAGGGGTAATCATCCACTTTGCGGTGCTTGCGCAGGCTCCAGTCGCGCAGGTTGTGCACATGGATTTCCACGAGTCCCTTGTCCTGGGCACGTTGCAGGATTGACGTGTGCAGGGGGGACTCGAGCGCGTCGGGCATGACAGTGAGGATATCTATTCTCATAATCGTTCAGATGAGTGGGTAATCAAGTTAATAAGCATGTTGACGTCGGCTATGTTCACCTCGTTGTCGGCATTGCAGTCGGCCAGGACGAGCGGGCAGGTGCCGGTGCCCAGCAGACGGTCAATGAGGGTGTTCACATCGGCAATATTGATTTCACCGTCGACATTCACGTCACCCGTCATGAGGTCTTTTTCTTTCTCCTCCATGCTCATGTTGTACGGGTGAGGTCGGGAGATGGATTGGAGATACACGTTGCCGAAGGTGTCAACCAGTCGCACCGTGATGGGCTTGGTCGCTGTAGCAGCCTTCGCTATGAAGATGTGAGTGCTCGGTGTCGTGCAGTAGTTGGTGCTGTAATAGCCGCTGATGCTGTAGCGAGCGACATCGTAGGCCAAGGTGTGGAACGGGTCCTCGGTATAGGTTCGCTGCCACTCCAGGACGCTGTCTCCCTCGCAGATGGTCAGTCTCCACACGGGGTCGTAGGAGTACACGTTGACCATTACCATGTTGTCATCAAGATTGCCATAGTCCACCCGCGTGGGATAGTCATGAAGCATTGCACGCATCGTGGAACTGTTGAGGTAGAAGTCGCGCACCGTGTTCATGTCGTAGAGGCGCATTTGCCGGTCGCCCTCATGGATGGGCTTGAAGGTCCATTGCAGTTGCTTGCCGTCGATGTTCCATCGCATATAGCCGGCAGGACTGCCGTCCTGGCAGATGTGGCGTCCCGTGAGTATCGCGCTCTGCCACAACGAGCCGCAGGTGGATGCGATGTTGTGTTCGGTCATGTGCGGGAACGCCCTGTGATGCACGGTGTGGTTGCCGTGGTTGTGGCCGCTCACGATGTGAACCTGTTCATAGTTGCTGAGCATGGAGCACAGCGTGTAGGAGTTGTCGAGTCGTGCGGTGTAGTTGAAACTGGAATTGATGTTCCAGGCGGGGATATGCAGGCACACCACCACGGGCGTGCTGTGGTCCACCAGTGCCAAGTCCTTTCGCAGCCACTCCATCTGTGCGTCAGTGATGACACCACGGTAGTTGCGGCTGCCGGCGACGCCTTCGCTATAGCTCTCGTCCTCATAGGCGATGTTCAGGTACTTGATGTCGTCGAGCACGACATAGTGCACCTTGCCCAGGTTGAAACTGTAGTAGTTGGGGCACACAATCTGACGCCAAGCCTCGACGGCCTCCTCGTCGGTGTTGTCGCCCGCAGGAATGCTGGGGTCGTGATCATGGTTGCCGATCACGGGCCACAGTGTCATGGGATATTCAAAGTGCTTCATGTCCTGCATGAAGTCGCTCAGGTTATAGTCATTCTGGGTCCAGAACACGTCCCACGTGAGGTCCCCGAGCAGGATAGAGTAGACGGGTGAGCCTGAGGCTTGCTCCACCTCGCTGTTAAGGCAGGCAAGGAGTCCTTTCTTGAAATAGGCGCGGTCGCTGTTGCGGCGTGCCAAGTGGGTGTCGGCACCGATGATGACGGTGTGCCGCTCGTTGTCCACACGCCGCAGCGTGAAATCATGCACCTCACTGACGTTAACGTCGCGCGACTCAAGCTGAGCCCAGAATTGCGGGTTGAAGCCGTCGGCCAGCTGTGGTTCGTAGCCGCCAGGCAGCGTGTAAAAGACATAGCCGTTCTTTTTGTAACTGCTCATGGCATAGTGGCCGTTGGCGTCGGTAAGAACCATTTCATAGCCATCACTCACAGCGACACCTGCCACTCCCTGCCCGTCACAAGTGATGGTGCCGCTCACGTTGTGAGCCGCACTCATCGCCGTGCCGACCAGCACAGGCGCCAATAATGCCATGATGATTCTTTTCACCGTCTTTTCTGTATATTTTAAGCCTTGTTTTCCTTGTCAGCGGTATCGTCCCAGGGGTATCGGCGGTTGGGATTTTTGGGGAACCACCCTTTACGCACGCGTTCCTGCTGATCGGACATCTCCTTGATGCCCCAGAAACATGAGAATGCTCCCACACCCATCAGGGCCGAGAACATCACGCTTTTCACCAACAGCGAGCCCCCACACAATGCGATGCCCGCAATCAGGAAGAACCACTTGAAACGCTGTCCATAGTGATATTCGCCCTTGATGACGATAGGGTGGCAGATGCCGATAATCAAGAACGAGCACAAACCGAGCACCAGTCCTTGCAGATGATATGTTTCTAAAAAGTCCGTCATTTTCCAGTATGATTTTGCCGCATGTCGAACGCTTTTGCCGCGTTGCAAAAAATTTCCTGCAAAGTTACAATTTTTGCCCGATACCCTTGCGTGAATAATCCTTAAATTGTGTTATTCTGTCACTCTCGCCGCAATCCGGGAATTGCAAATAAAAAAAGCGCTTTTTCTTTGGCATTCCGTTCAGGTTGCACTATCTTTGTGCCACAATACCTAACGATCAATTAATAACTAACTTTTTACAATCAAAATGAAAGAATTAAAAGGAACCAAGACCGAAAAGAACCTGATGGAAGCCTTTGCTGGTGAGTCACAGGCACGCAACAAGTACACCTACTATGCCTCCAAGGCCAAGAAGGACGGCTATGTGCAAATCGCTGCAATCTTCGAGGAGACCGCCAATCAGGAGAAAGAGCATGCTAAATTGTGGTTCAAACTCTTGCAGGGTGGCGCCGTGAAGGGTACCATCGAGAATCTGGAGGATGCTGCTGCCGGCGAGAACTTCGAGTGGACCGACATGTACAAGCGCATGGCTCAGGAAGCCCGCGAAGAGGGTTTTGACGAGATTGCCGAGCAGATGGAAGGCGTTGCCGCCATCGAGAAACTGCACGAGGAGCGCTACCTCAAGCTGTTAAACAACATCAAGCAGGACATCGTCTTCTCACGCGACGGCGACACCATCTGGCAGTGCACCAACTGCGGCCATGTGGTCATCGGCAAGAAGGCCCCCGAGATGTGCCCCGTGTGCAACCATCCGAAGGCTTACTTCCAGATTAAGGCCGAGAACTATTAATCACCCGCTATCGGCTTTTACCTATTAGGGTGATTGTTCCCAAACGATGCCGGCAAGATGAATCTCTTGCCGGCATCGTCTTAGATGTTAAACCGTGTGTGTGGCGCCTTCGGCTACTCGTGGAAGATGATGATGCCGTAGTGGGCGGCAGAGTAGCCGCTATTGAAGGAGTAGGCTGAAACTACAATTCTATATCTCGCCGTTTCATCGGGTGTGAGAGAGACTACGGCAACATCGCTGGAATCACTGTCTTTCTTCACTAGAGTCCAATCGCCGCTGTCCCATGCATACACTCGTACGTCCAAATCCGACACGCGGTCATCGGCAAATGCTACAACGGTGTACTCAATGCCCTCGTAGAGTGTCCTGAAAGTTTCTTTGTTGTCAGTCACGATATCAAACTCCATGCGGACAATCTCTTGGTCGTAGCTGTCTTCAATCAGATCGATGAGGTCAACAGCCTTTGACATGATGGGTCTCATGCTGACGTCAGGACGCTGGGCAAAGGCCCCTAATACTGAGAAGAGTGCAAGCACTGCAACAATAGTTGTTTTTTTCATAAGAGTTATAATGTTATGTGGAGTTCCGTTTTATTGATTCAATTGAGAGAGGATGGAACTCGTTAATCCTTTTCTCAATGAGTTAGAACAGCCTGGCGTTATCAGGCGAAATGTTTTCAGTTTTAGAGAGTGTTATTTGTCCGCAAATCTATCAATAAATTTGAAAAAAAACAATTTTTGAGCGGGAAAATGGTGAAAGTGCTATGCGTTAAATGTGTTATGACGGGTTTTTTAGGGCTTTTTCAAAAAAATGGCACGAGTATTGCTGTTATTTGCAAGGTTATTACTAAATTTGCCATTTGGAAAAAACATTATTCACCTTTATAAAATAATAAGACAATGAAAAAAGGATGTAGTGGACTTGGTGTCCTGATTGTAGTCGCCCTCGCAGTGATAGCATGGGGTGTATCGATTTACAATGGACTCGTTAAGGAACAAGAGAATGTTGAAAAAGCATGGGGTAATGTGGAGAACGTGTATCAGCGCCGCGCTGACCTGATTCCCAACCTGGTAGAGACCGTTAAGGGTTATGCAAAGCACGAGCAGGAGACGCTCGAGGGCGTCATCGAGGCACGCGCTAATGCCACCAGTATCAAAATTGATCCTTCAAACATGACCCCCGAAGACCTGCAGAAGTATCAGGCTGCACAGGGCGATGTAACCAATGCCCTGAGCCGACTCATTGCCGTCAGCGAGGCTTATCCTGACCTGAAGGCAAATCAGAACTTCCTTGAGTTGCAGGGCCAACTTGAGGGCACTGAGAACCGCATTGCCGTAGAACGCAACAAGTTCAACGAGGCCGCTCAGACCTACAACACCAAGCGTCGTACCTTCCCCACCAGCATTATTGCCGGCATCTTCGGCTTTGGTGACAAGCCTTACTTCCAGGCACAAGAGGGTGCTGACAAGGCTCCCAAGGTAGACTTCGGAACCAGCGAGTCCAAGTAAACAATGGCACTGGCCGATTTTATACCCAGTGAGGGCCAGCGGCGAATCGCAGACGCCATCACCGCTGCCGAGCGTCACACGACAGGAGAGATCTGTGTCCATGTGACGCCTCGGTGCCGCGGTAATGTGTTCAAGCGTGCGATCAAGACATTCAACCGGCTTCACCTCTACACCACTAAGCGCCGTAATGCCGTGCTCATCTTTGTCGCCTACGAGGCTCGCAAGTACGCCATCTTGGGTGATATCGGCATCAACAACGCGGTGCCCAAGGGTTTCTGGGATGAGGAGTCCGAGTTGCTGGGCAAGTACTTGAAGGCTGGTCGTCCTGTTGACGGATTGTGCGAAATCATCGCCCATATTGGCGAACGCCTGTCGGCCTACTTCCCCGGTGCTCGTGATGATGAGAATGAGTTAAGCAATGAGGTCTCCTTTGATGAACTGGACGATGAGGACGATGAAGGAATGCATTAAAGTGGCCAGGACCCTGATGGTGTCCATGATGTTGTGCTTCACTGCATTGGCGGTGATGGCGCAAGTGCCCGAACGTCCTGATCCCCCAAAGTTGGTCAACGACTTTGCCGGCATCCTGGGCGACTGCCAGTGGCTGGAGGACTCGTTGGAGCAGATTGCGATGACGACCAGCAACCAGATTTGTGTGGTCACCATGAACGACTTTGGTGGCTATGACAAGGCCCAGATGGCCTACACTATTGGCGAGAATTGGGGCGTGGGCACAAAGAAAAACAGAAATGGTGTCATCATCCTGATAAAACCAAAAACACCTGAAAGCAAGGGTGAGGCATTCATCGCTGTGGGCTATGGCCTCGAAGGTGCCATTACCGACGCTACCAGCATCCACATCGTCAACCAGGAGATGATTCCTTACTTCAAAGAGAATAACTACCTGGATGGCGTGTGGGCCGGAGCACAGATCGTGCGTGACTTGGCCGTGGGTGAGTACAATGAGGAGGATTACCTCAATCAGTACGATGAGGGCGACGCATGGCTCGGCTTTATTGTATTCGTCCTCATCATGGCTTTGATCATATATGGAGCGACACGGGGTGGCGGTGGCAACCGCAACAGCGGCAATACCGGCACTTGGGGAGGACCCATCATCGTCTCCCACGGCAGCGGCTGGGGCCACGGCGGCTCGTCATGGAGCGGCGGCGGTGGCGGCCACAGTTGGGGCGGCTTCGGTGGCGGCTCCTTTGGCGGTGGCGGTGGCGGCGGCAGCTGGTAGCCGTGCTCCCATTCAATAGTATATATTAAGGACCTTATGGACTCTGATGTCTTTAAGGTCCTTAATGATGAATCAGACGAACAATTGCTTGAGGATGTCGGGCGAGCGCAGCGTGCCGATGGCGGCATTGTGCAGGCGGTAGTAACTGATGATGAGATCGAGCATGCGGTTGCGCTCCTCGCGGTTGAAGCGGAATACCGCCATGTTGTTGAAGGTCATGCGCGACAGCAGATGGATGACCTGCGCCTCTTGGGGTTCCAGCAGGTCATGCCCCCTTACGGCCGAGCGCACAAACACACCGTCGGTCATGTCAAACCAGTAGTCCTTTTGGTAACTCTCCAGATTGGGCTGGATGCCCAAGTGGGCGCCCAAATGAAAGAGGAAGCAGATGTGGAAATTGGCGACTTGGCCAGGCATCTGCTCCAGCAATTGAACCGACTGCTCGATATATCGGAACAGGTATTCATTGCCCTCTGGCTCCTGGATGACGTGCGTGAGCAGTTCGCTGATGAAAAGGGCAATGGCGTTCTTCACGGGGTCGCTATAGAGTGTCGCCAACGGATAATTACGTCTGATTTCGCGCATTCGAGCCAATTCGCGTCCGCTGGACACTGCGGCTTCGAGATCTATCAGCGACAACGGCATGAGCATTGCATTGCGCATCCTCGAGGCGGGAGTCTTGCCCAGGGGAACGGCAAACGACATCAGCCCGCGACCATCGGTGTAGATGTGCACGATGTTGTGCTTGTCGCTGTAGCGGATGGTGTTCAGAACAATGCCCTTCAGCTTCTCATACATGCCGCTAAAATACTCATTATTTGGCAATCAGGACTCAAGAAAACGCAAAAATCGCAACTTTTTCTGCTTTTCGCGAGGTTAAATTTTGTCAATTCAAAAAATAGTTCTAATTTTGCAGTCGCTTTTGCGGAAAAATCCCGCAAAATGGCCCATTCGTCTATCGGCTAGGACGCAAGATTTTCATTCTTGAAAGAGCAGTTCGATTCTGCTATGGGCTACGTTTAACAACTAAATATCAACGTTTTATATTTAATTATGGCAAACCATAAATCAGCTATTAAGAGAATTCGTCAGAGCGAGGCACGTCGTCTCCGCAACCGTTATTACAGCAAGACCATGCGCAATGCTGTTCGCAACATTCGCAAAATGAATGACGCCAAGGAAGCCGCCGAGGCTATGCCCAAGGTGACCGCCATGCTGGATAAGCTTGCTGGCAAGAACGTGATCAGCAAGAACAAGGCTGCGAACCTCAAGTCAAAGCTCGCTCAGCACATCAACAAGCTGAACCAGGCCTAAGAAATTAGGAGCGCGGTGCCTCCCACCAGGTACCGTGGTTCAGCCAGGTACGGCCCATTCGTCTATCGGCTAGGACGCAAGATTTTCATTCTTGAAAGAGCAGTTCGATTCTGCTATGGGCTACCGCAGCAAAGCGTTAACGTCTGTTTAACGCTTTGCCTTGTGTTTTTTCATATCCATGCTTCAAGTGAAGGCCAAGATTGTCAGGAAATAATCAATCCCAGCCGACAACCAAGGTCGCGATGACAGGATAATGGTCGCTCATCTCAACCGGCAGGACCTGTGACTCAATCGTGTGCCATGCCCGTGGTGGACGTGTAAAGATATAATCAATTTTCTCTTTGGGATCCTTGACACTGAAGGTGAAATCGCCCACGGTGCAGTCAAGCCATTGGCTCGTGAGCAGCTTGATCACATCATCCTGGGGCGAGGCATTGAAGTCACCGGCTAAAATGACGGGGTGTCTTGAAACGGCAAAATGCTCAAGTAGGAACTGCGCCTGGGCTGCACGGCTCACACTGTCAAAGGCCTCAAGATGTGTGCATGCCATCACGATGGTGTCGCCGTCAGGCAGGATAAAGGTTCCCTCAAGCAGGCCTCGCTGTTCCATGCGGGCGACGGGATGCGGCAACTTGATGTTGTGCACATCGACGAACTGATGCCGTGTGAGCAGACCGATGCCGTAATGCCCCCCACTGAACTCGATGGTGGGTCCGTACAGTCCCTGCATACCGCTATAGTAGGCCAGTTCGGTGATGAAGTCACGGTTATTCTGATGCAGGCAATTGGTGCGATGGGTGTTCTGATCCACTTCTTGCAATGCAACGAAGTCGGGTTGATATTGCTTGATGAGCGCCCCGATCTGTTCTAAGCTGGCATCATGACCCGCATGGAGATTGAAGGTCATCACCTTGATGGTGTCACTATGGCCTTGAGCAAAAGCCACACTGGCTGCCAGCCATGCAGTGATCAAGAGTATGTGGCGGAGTCGCATAATGGGTAAGGATTTGGTTAGTTGCGCAAATGTACTAATTATTTCATTATGGGACTAATGCCGCCCTCTATTTGTTTGATTCATCCCATGTCGTAGCCTCAAAACAAGAAAGGAGATAAACGCGAAGTTCATCTCCTTTTCTTGTGGTTGCCTTGCCCGGACTCGAACCAGGAAATGCGGCACCAAAAACCGTTGTGTTACCATTACACTACAAGGCAATCCTGTGTCATCTGAACGGTAATCCGCTCAAAAGCGGTGCAAAATTACTCTTTTTTTTTGAATTGCAAGCTTTTTATCGCGTTTTTTTGCGGTATTGCACCCAAATCACTTCACAATCAGCAGGTAGTAGTTCTTTTTACCCTTCTGTGCGAGGATGTACTTGCCGTTGAGCAGCAGGTCGGTGCTGGCGGGCATGTTGGGGTCAGCGAGCTTCTCCTTGTTGACGCTCACACCGCCACCCTGGGTCAGCTTGCGCATCTCGCCCTTGCTGGGGAAAACGGCAGCCACCTCGGTCAACAGCGAGATCATCGGAGTGCCCTCATCGATGGCGCTGCGGGGAACCTCAAAGCGAGGCACGCCCTCAAACACGCTCAACAACGTGTCCTCGTCAATCTTGTGCAGGATGTCCTTGGCCTTGTTCGAGAACAGAATCTGAGAAGCTTCGACGGCATTCTCATAGTCCTCGGCGCTGTGCACCATGGTGGTGATTTCCTTGGCCAGGCGCTTCTGCAGCGGACGCAGGCCGGGATCCTTCTCCTGCTCGGCGATCAACGCTTCAATCTCATCCTGGGGCAGGGCGGTGAAGATCTTGATGTACTTCTTGGCGTCCTCGTCACTCACGTTGATCCAGAACTGGTAGAACTTGTAGGGGGAGGTGCGCTTGGGGTCCAGCCACACGTTGCCGCCCTCGGTCTTGCCGAACTTGGTGCCGTCGCTCTTGGTGATGAGCGGGCAGGTGATGGCATAGGCCTCGCCGCCGTTGATGCGGCGAATGAGCTCGGTGCCCGTGGTGATGTTGCCCCACTGGTCACTGCCACCCATCTGCAGTCTGCAACCCTCATGCTCATACAGGTACAGGAAGTCGTAGCCTTGCAGCAGCTGGTAGGAGAACTCGGTGAACGACATGCCGTGGTCGGCATTGGCGGCCAGACGCTTCTTCACGCTGTCCTTGGCCATCATGTAGTTCACGGTGATGTGCTTGCCGATGTCGCGGATAAAACTAAGGAAGGTGAAGTCCTTCATCCAGTCATAGTTGTTCACCACGATGGCGTGGTTGGGCGCGTCGCTGTCAAAGTCCAGGAACTTGGCCAGTTGCTGGCGGATGCACTCCTGGTTGTGACGCAGTGTCTCCTCGTCGATGAGCTTGCGCTCCTGCGACTTCATCGAGGGGTCACCGATCATGCCCGTGGCACCGCCAATCAGGGCGATGGGACGGTGGCCGGCACGCTGCAGGTGCTTGAGCATCATCACGCCCACCAGGTGGCCGATGTGCAGTGAGTCGGCAGTCGGGTCGATACCCACATAGCCGCTGGTCATTTCCTTGTTGAGTTGCTCCTCGGCACCAGGCATGATGTCATTGATCATGCCGCGCCATTTCAGTTCTTCTACAAAATTCATCGTTTCAGTATATTTCTTAGTTGGTTATTTCTCTAATTAGCTGGCAAAGGTACAATAAAGTTTTCAGTTTTCAGTTTTCAGTTTTCAGTTTTTTGGAAAACTGACATGTTATAAAGGAATAACTGAAAACTTTTTCTTAACTTTGCATGTTAAAACCAATCAACCGAGCACGATGGCAAAGGACCCGCTGAATACGCCGATGATGAAGCAGTTTGTCGAGATGAAAGCCAAGCATCCCGACGCTGTGCTGCTGTTCCGTGTGGGAGACTTCTATGAAACCTACCTCGAGGATGCGGTGACGGCCAGCGAGATCCTGGGCATCACGCTCACGCGCCGCAGCAACGGTGCTGCCGCAGCGACCGAGATGGCAGGTTTCCCGCATCATGCGCTGGACACCTATCTGCCCAAACTGGTGCGCGCCGGCAAGCGCGTCGCCATCTGTGACCAGTTGGAGGATCCCAAGCTGACCAAGAAACTCGTCAAGCGAGGCATCACCGAGCTGGTGACACCTGGCGTGGTCGTGGGCGGCACGATGCTCGACCGTAAGGAGAACAACTTCCTGGCGGCGGTGCACTTTGGCAAGAAGATGCTGGGCGTGGCTTTTCTCGACATCAGCACGGGTGAGTTCCTTACGGCCGAGGGCAACGAGGAATATGTCGATAAACTGTTGGTGAACTTCTCGCCCAAGGAGGTACTTATCGAGCGCAGCAACCGTCAGCGCTTTGCCGCCACATTCTCGTCACATTATCTGACGTTTGAACTTGAGGACTGGGTATTCACCTTGGAGTCGGCCAACGACCGCTTGTTGAAGCATTTCGAGACCAAGAACCTCAAGGGATTCGGTATCACGAGCATGGACAATGCCATCATTGCCAGCGGTGCCATCCTCCATTATCTCGACATCACACAGCACACCCAGTTGGGACACATTACTCATTTGTCACGCATCGAGGCCGAGCGATATGTGCGTCTTGACAAGTTCACCATCCGCAACCTGGAGCTTGTGGCACCCATGAGTGACGACGGCAAGTCGCTGCTCGACGTCATCGACCGCACCATCTCGCCCATGGGCGGACGCATGATGCGCCGCTGGGTGTTGTTCCCCTTGCAGGATGTCAAGGCCATTAACCGCCGTCTGGACGTGGTGGAACACTTCATGCGCGACCCGGATGGGCGCGAGATGGTCAAGGAGAGTCTGGAACTCATCGGCGACCTCGAGCGCCTGACCAGTAAGGCGGCTGTGGGACGCATCACTCCGCGCGAGCTGGTTCAGCTCAAGAGTGCCCTGCAGGCTATCGAGCCCATCAAGCAGTATTGCCAGCAGGCGGCATGTGATGTGCTGAACAGCCTGGGAGAACAGTTGAACCCGTGTGCCATCATCCGTGACCGCATCGAGCGTGAGGTCAACCCCGATGCCCCCAATCAGACAAATCACGGCAACATCATCTGCCGTGGCGTGGACGCTCAGCTCGACGAACTGCGTGATATCTCGAGCAGTGGCAAGGACTATCTGGTGGCCATGCAGCGCTCGTTGAGTGACCAGACGGGCATCCCGAGCCTGAAGATTGCTTACAATAACGTGTTCGGCTACTACATCGAGGTGCGCAATACCCACAAGGACAAGGTGCCCGAGGAGTGGATTCGCAAACAGACGTTGGTCAATGCCGAGCGCTATGTGACTCAGGAACTCAAGGAATATGAGGAGAAAATTCTGGGGGCTGAGGAGAAGATACTTATCATCGAGGGACGCCTGTTCAACGAACTGGTGACCGCTGTGACCGAGTATATCCCCGCCATCCAGAACGACAGTGCCATCATCGCCCAGCTCGACTGCCTGAATGCTTTGACGCGTGTGGCGATGGAAAACCGTTATAACCGTCCTGTACTCGACGACAGTCTGGACATCGACATCGCCATGGGCCGCCATCCCGTTATCGAGAACCAGTTGCCTCCTGGCGAGACCTATGTGCCAAACAGCATACGCCTGAGCAACGACGACCAGCAGATCATGATTATCACGGGTCCCAACATGGCCGGTAAGTCAGCGCTGCTGCGGCAGACGGCGCTCATCACGCTCATGGCGCAGATGGGAAGTTTCGTCCCGGCCGAGCAGGCGCGCATCGGCGTGGTCGATAAGATTTTCACCCGTGTCGGTGCCAGCGACAACATCTCGCTGGGCGAATCCACCTTCATGGTCGAGATGACCGAGGCCGCGTCCATCCTCAACAACATGAGTCAGCGCAGCCTCATCCTGTTCGATGAATTGGGCCGTGGCACAAGCACCTACGATGGTATCTCCATCGCTTGGAGCATCGTCGAGCACATCCATGAGCATGCCACTCGCCCCAAAACCCTGTTTGCCACCCACTATCACGAGTTGAACGAGATGGAGAAATCCTTCAAGCGCATCGTGAACTATAACGTGAGTGTCAAGGAGATCAACGGCAAAGTGGTCTTTGTGCGTCAGCTTGTCAAGGGTGGCAGTGAGCACAGCTTCGGTATTCATGTGGCTAAACTGGCCGGCATGCCGCCGTCCATTGTCTCCCGTGCCAACGAGGTGCTCAAGCAACTCGAGACCAACAACCGCAACGACGCGGCCTTGACCAAGGACTTGGGCGACGTGGCCAGCCACCGCTCCGGCTATCAATTGTCCATTTTCCAGCTGGATGACCCCGTCCTGAGCCAAATCCGAGACGAGATTCTCACCATCGACATCAACAACCTCACGCCTGTCGAGGCCCTCAACAAACTCTACGACATCAAGGGTATCCTCACCGGCAAAAAACAACGCTAATTTTTTTAAATAAACTACGAATTTCGCGAATTAAACTAATTGGCATCCGCATTCAATTATAACGAATTTTGACTAATAAGCATGATCATCTATCCGAGTGAATCATATAAAATTATTGGTTGCATGATGAAAGTTCATCGTGAGTTGGGGTGCGGATTCCTGGAGAAAGTCTATCAGGAAGCATTAGAACGCGAATTCATCGATGAGGGAATTCCATACCAGAGAGAAGTCAACATGAAGATATACTATAAAGGGGTTCCTTTACAGCAAGAGTATATCGCTGATTTTGTGTGCTACGACAAGATTATTGTCGAATTAAAAGCCATCAGTAAGTTATCAGATGTTGAAAAAGCCCAAGTCATCAATTACCTGAAAGCAACAGGATATGAATTGGGAATTCTTGCCAATTTTGGCGAAATCAGTTTAAAAACAGAGCGTTTCTGCAATATCAAAAAACAGCATCTTAATAGCTGACAAACATATATCTGTGTATATCAATTAGTGAAATTAGAAATAATAAGTATGCGGATGCCATTAGTGAAATTCGCGTAATTCGTAGTTTATAATGGAATAAGATATGAATCGCAAGGATTTTGAAATCATGGCCCCTGTGGGCTCTTGGGAATCGCTATATGCCGCCCACCAGGGCGGAGCCGATGCCATCTACTTCGGCATCGAGGGACTGAACATGCGTTCTCGTTCGAGCGTCAATTTCACGCTCGACGACCTGCGCACCATCGCCCAATGGTGTCACGAGCACGGCATGAAGAGTTATCTCACGGTGAACACCATCGTCTATGACGAGGACATGGATTACATGCGCCAGATTGTCACGGCAGCCCGTGACGCCAATGTGAGTGCCATCATCGCCAGCGACATGGCGACCATCCTGTTTGCTCGCAGTATCGGCGTGGAGGTGCACATCTCCACCCAGGTCAACGTGAGCAATAGCGAGGCGGTGCGTTACTACAGCCAATGGGCTGATGTGATGGTGCTCGCACGAGAGCTGAATCTGGAACAGGTGAAAAAAATCACCGATTTCATCGAGGAAAATGACGTTCGTGGACCTCACGGCGAACGTGTCAAGCTGGAGATGTTCTGCCACGGAGCCTTGTGCATGGCCGTGAGTGGCAAGTGCTACATGAGCCTCCATCAGGAGAACACCAGTGCCAACCGTGGCGCCTGCCGTCAGATTTGTCGTCGTGGCTATCGTGTTACCGACTTGGTCAACGGCGATGAGCTCAACATCGAGAACAAATACATCATGTCGCCCAAGGACCTCAAAACCATCCACTTCCTCAACAAGATGGTGGATGCCGGCGTGACCGTCTTCAAGATCGAAGGCCGTGCGCGCGGGCCCGAATACGTCCGCACCGTCGCCGGCTGCTATGACGAGGCGCTGAAGGCTATCTGCGATGGTACCTACACCGACGAGCGCATCGACGAGTGGAACGAGCGTCTGGGCAAGGTCTTCAACCGCGGCTTCTGGGACGGCTACTACATGGGCCAGCGCCTGGGCGAATGGTCAGCAAAATACGGCTCCAGTGCCACAAGGGTGAAAGTCTATGCCGCCAAGGGTATCCGTTACTACAGCAAGCTGGGTGTCGCCGAGTTCCTCATGGAAGCGGGCGAACTTCGTGTGGGTGACGAGGCCTGGATCATCGGCCCCACCACTGGTGCCATCCCGCTGACCATCGAGGAAATACGCGTCGATCTCAAGCCCGTCGAAAAAACCGTCAAGGGTGAACATTTCTCTATCGCCGTCCCCGAGAAAATCCGCCCCAGCGACAAACTCTACCTCTGGCAGCCGGTCCAACCCAAAGACGCAGTGCCGTCATCTCCCTGTGAGTGAACTGTCTCATAATAACGCGAGTGGCCTTGGAGCAAATCCCAAGGCCACTCGTTTAAGTTGAATGCTGATGTCAGCTATTCAGGATTGTCATCTGTTCCAAATGAATTGGAAATGACCTCCAACATAAAGGCCTTGACTGAGATCTCTTAATAAGAAATGAACATCATAGGTGTTACCGTCCTGCTCTACATAGCAATAACTTGGATATGATGATCTATTATAGTAACCATAGTATCCCCAGTATTCAAGATCCCAGTCTCCATCAATGGGTGAAATGGAGCCATCAGAGTTTAATGTGAATCTCCAATTACTCAGACTTGGCTCACTCTCAATGCCATTGTAAACATAGTACAGTGGTTTGACGATGCGGTAAAGGTTACCGTTAACAGCTTTTTCAACCGGTACGTTCGTGGCAACAACACCTTCTTCGTCTTCAGACCATGTGTAGTCGGTAAAAGTGCACGTGCCTGCCGATTCCCAATTTTCCTCATCGCTCTTGACTTGCACGGTGACAGTCGTTGATGTGATTTGTTCACCGAGTGCAGGATTGGCGGTAGCAATGTCCGCATCCGAGAGTGATAAGACACAAGAATAGGTGTTACCAAATTCCGTGTCATAGAAAGCTAATGTGGCGGTGGCTGTACTTTCGCCAGCGTTGAAATAGATATCCTCATTCCTCAAGTAGATATCATCAGGATTTGACTGATTGCTGATGGTCACATGGGCCCTGTAGGCATTAGTCGTGATGGCACGGGTCAAGGTCACAGGAATCTCTAAGTAACCGCTAGAGTAAACAACCACGTTCTGATTAGCCGTTTCAAACGAGATGTGCTGGCCATCAGCTCCAAAGTTATGGACGTCAACCGTTATCTTGGTCGATGTCATTTGGCTGGAGTTGGCAACAGACATTTCCAAATCGGTTAATGAAAGCGTGTAATGGTATTGTTTGATTAACATGTCCATACCAGAGAAGGGGATTGACATGATGCTTTGGGTTTGATTAGGACCAAATGACACATAATACCACTTTTCGGTACCGCTATCATCATCTTTCATGCGGAGCAGAGCGTAGTAAGGCTTGTTGCTCGTGTTGGGACGCGTGAGTTCGATGTTGAGGTATATGGTAGATTGTGCGGCGCCCAAATTGAGATTGTACTCAGCTTGGGTGAAGGACAGGTGCTGTGGAGCCCTCTCGATGTCGGTGGGCTGCTCATAGGTGTCACCCATAGGATTCTGATCTGCCACTTCAATCATTCTCGAGTAATAATTGTAGAATTCGGACTGCGGTATCGTCATCACCCAAGGATAACTCTCAGGATCTTGCAGCGAATGGTTTGTTAACAGCAAACTAGCGGGCCAGCCATTCTCGGTCGTACGCTCAAAGCCCTGATGCAGGCGGCGGATGGTGTAGATGCGTCCGTCCTCGCCCCACAACTCAATGCGGCGCTGGATGAGGATTTCCTCGAGCAGCGAACCGGTCTCTTCGTTGGTTAACTCGCCCAATGAGTTACCTGATTTGGTACAGGAGTAGTTGGGGTCACGCTTGGCCATGAGTTGATTGAGCCAGTTCCTTGCATTGGTATCCATTCCTCCACGGTGGGCCAATGCTTCGGCTGCGTTGAGGTACATCTCCTCAACACGCATCCAGATGTAATCACCATCCCATTCCGTGCCCTCAACCACATTAAACTTGTTTTGCACGAGTGCATCCGAGCCAACTCCTGTATCGTTGGTTTTCCACCATGCACGACGAGCATCGGTATTGCTCATCTTGTTATACAGCCATTTGGAAATCTGCTTGGGGGCACGTTGACCGTAAGCCTTGTCGCTGATCATATGGGACCAGAACGAGGCATACATGCCCACGTCTTGGCTGGGAATCTCAACACCCCACATCACGTTGCCCTTGGTGGCATCATTCACACCATTGAAGTCTGACACTTCCAGGATACCCTTGCCTTGTGCCTCAGCAGCTGTAATGGCATCTTTCGCGGCAATATAGGCATTATACCATTTCTCCTCGACCAGATAGATGCGTGATCTCAAACCCAAGGCCACGGCATAGCCAATGTGGGACGGCCTTAGCTGAGTAGTGCCATTCAATAAATTTACTGCTTGTTGGATGTCCGCGTCAATCTGGGCATACACCTCAGCCACTGTTGAGCGGAGCTGGCCTGTCGAGCCGTTGAAAATGGTGCCCTCGAAAAGGGGAACGCACGGGTCGCTCTCGTGGCCCTTGTAGGTGCGTGCAAATGATTGGGCCAGCATGAAGTAGCTGTAGGCACGGATGGCATAAGCCTGTCCCTTGATGTAATTCTTCTCGGCAAGCGTGCCATTCATGTTTGCCGTGGCTGCGAGCAGATAGTTCGCATTGGCAATCCAAGTGTAGTAGGCGTTCCACAGGTCATGGCTGCGCCATGAGCTGCTGGTGTAACGGGTCTTCACGTTGTAGGCTGCATCAAACCAGAACCAGCCCGATCCCTGAGCACCCATGATCATGTCATCGCCCATGACCTCAGCCATCAGGTTATAAGCACTGATGCCGAAGGCTTGGTGGGTGTTACCTGCTGTGCTCCAACCTGCTGTGTGCATCGAACGATAAATCTCGTTCAAGTCATTGAGCAAGCCCCAGGAGGTGTTTTCTGCTGCTCCATTCAACAGAATATCAATCAGATAAGTCACGTCGTCGATGCTCACGGTTCCGTCTTGATTAGCGTCGGTCGAGACTGCGATGTTACTGTTGCCAGACAGCAAAATGTCAATCAGTGCAGTGACATCGTCGATGGTTATAGAGCCATCACAGTTCACGTCTCCCGAATGCGGTGCCATGGGCACTAATGCTGGAGCAGGTGCCTTGAACAGCACCTCGGGTGTGCTGTTTTCTTCATCGCCAAATGTTGCCATTTGGAATTTGCTCTGGCCTGAGGCGGTCATTGACACACACAAGATAGTGGCCAGCACAAACATTGTTTTTACAAGAGTGTCAAGTTTCTTCATGATTACTTTGAGGATGCCAATGCAGTTCTCAATGGCTGTTAATCGTTAAACGGGTAAAGCGGGAACTGAATCGCCGTTTCGTGAATAGCCAGAGGCGATACGCTTACAATAGTAATTGGTCTCAGTTATTTTTCACAAAGATAATCATGATTTTCAATAATGGCAACTTTATCACATCTTTTTTCGACATTACGGGCAAAAACAACTTTAGGCTTCAGGCTTCCGGCGGCACTTGCCTCCCGGAAAAGCCTGAAGCCTAAACCTTAAAAGTAAAGCCTGAATGTTAAGCTTTTTTCTTGCGTTTAGGGGCTTTAGGGGCTTTGAGGCGCAACACTTGGGCACTGCGTGCCGGCAGGTACAGTTTGAGCCAGCCCAGGTGTGCGTCGGCATACAGGCCGTCGTGCTCGGTGAGGTGTTTCACTGTCTCATCGATATTGCCATAACCACCATAGCGGACGCCGTCGGTGTCGAACAAGCCCACATACTCGCCCTCGGGAGACAGCATGGGATAATCGACATGAGACTGCGTGGGGCTGAAGTTGAACACGAAGACGAGGTCGCCGCGCATGTAGGCCAGCACCTGGTCATCGTCTTTGTCCCACAGCTTGCGCACGGGCAAACGCTGGAAATTCTTCACACTGCCGATGAGGCGGATCATGTCATTGTCCCAGTTGTTGAGGAACTGGTATTTGAGATCCTCGCGGTCCACAAGATCCCACTGGCGGCGGGCATACTTGTAGCTCCAGCCGTTGCCCTCGCGGGGGAAGTCAATCCACTCGGGATGGCCCCACTCGTTGCCCATGAAGTTGAGGTAGGCGCCATTGATGAGTGATGCGGTCACCAGGCGGATCATCTTGTGCAGTGCCATGCCGCGGTCCACCGTGCCGTCGTTGTCACCGGTCATCATGTGCCAGTACATCTCCTTGTCGATGAGGCGGAAGATGATGGTCTTGTCGCCCACGAGTGCCTGATCGTGGCTCTCGGCATAGGAAACGGTCTTTTCATCGGCGCGACGGTTGGTCAATTCCCAGAATATCGACGTGGGTTTCCAGTCCTCGTCCTTGCGCTCCTTGATGGTCTTGATCCAGTAATCGGGGATGCCCATGGCCATGCGGTAGTCAAAGCCGATGCCGCCGTCCTTGAAGGTGCGGGCCAGGCCGGGCATGCCGCTCATTTCCTCGGCAATGGTGATGGCATTGGGATTGACGTCGTGAATGAGCACGTTGGCCAGCGTCAGATAGGTGATGGCATTGGTGTCCTGACTGCCGTTGTAGTAGTCGTCATAGCTGCCGAAGGCCTGTCCCAAGCCGTGGCTGTAGTACAGCATCGATGTCACACCATCGAAGCGGAATCCGTCGAACTTGTATTCCTCCAGCCAGAACTTGCAGTTCGACAGCAGGAAGTTCAGCACGGCGTTCTTGCCGTAATCAAAGCACAGCGAGTCCCATGCCGGGTGCTCGCGTTTGTCGTCGCCATAGAAGTACAGGTCGCCCGTGCCGTCAAAGCAGCCCAACCCTTCGACCTCGTTTTTCACCGCATGGGAGTGCACAATATCCATGATGACAGCCACTCCCTGGGCATGGGCATCATCGATGAGGTGTTTCAACTCCTCGGGAGTGCCGAAGCGTGACGAGGCGGCATAGAAGCTCGACACATGGTAACCGAACGAGCCATAGTAGGGATGCTCCTGGATGGCCATGATCTGGATGGCATTGTAACCATCGGCGACAATGCGAGGCAGCACGTTCACGCGGAATTCCTCGTAGGTGCCCACGCCTTCGCGGTTCTGGGCCATGCCGATGTGGCACTCATAAATGAGCAACGGGCTGGTGTTGGGCTTGAACTTATCAATCTTGAACTGGTAAGTCTCTTCGGGGTCCCACACCTGGGCCGAGAAAATCAGGGTCTTTTCATCCTGTACCACGCGTGTGGCATAGGCTGGGATGCGCTCGCCTTGTCCGCCGTTCCAGTGCACTTGCAGCTTGTACAGGTCACCGTGGCGCATGGCACGTTTGGGCAACTTGATTTCCCAGTTGCCGTTGTCGAGCGGCTTCAGGCGATAGGGGGCGCACTCGCGCCAGTCATTGAACTGCCCGATGAGATAAATCTCGGTCGCATTGGGTGCCCATTCACGGAATACCCATCCGCCGTCTGCTGTGCGGTGCAGGCCATAGTAGTTGTAGGCATTGGCAAACTCTACAAGGTTTCCCGTGCCACTGGTGAGCTCGGCAATCTTGTTCACAGCATCCTGATGCCGTCCGTTGATGGCATCGCTATAGGGCTCGAGCCAGGGGTCGTCGTTGATAATCGCAAGGTTCTTTTTCTTTCTCATATCGAGCAATGTTTTATGGGTGATGAGTGCAAAAGTACAATATTACTGACAATCAGCTGCGCTGTCAATCTTGGTTTCAGCATTTGATGCTTGAAATCGATTGCAGGAACTGCAGCAGGTCACTGCATGGCTTCGAGCAAGAGCCCGAAGAAGACATAGGCGGCAAACAGCACGAGGGTAATCACAATGGTGCGTCCCAAGCAACCCCAGGCACTAATGCCCTCAGACTTCTTTTTCCTGGATTTCTTTTTGCCGGACTTTTTTCGGGTGACGGGACGTGGTGTGCCCGTGTCGCCACCGCTCAGTCCGGTATAACGATAGGATGCGGATGCCTGTTTCATGCGTGGTCGGTGGGGTGGTGGTTGGCTTGGCTTGTATTCAGGAGGTGTTGTCGTGCCGAAATCAATGCTCTGGCTGCTGCGTTTGGGCGGTGTCGCCGACCCTTCGCCACGTGCGGTGACACGGGCTTTGGGAATAGGTTGGCGCGCCTGAAGCAAGCACTGCGGGCAAACAATCACGCCATCGTTGGCAATGAGTTGCTCGTTGCTGACATTCAGTTTTTTGCCACATTTGGGACACGTCCAGCGCATGATGGGCCGTTTTTTTGTCGCTAGTCACTAGCCCCGGGTTGGCTGTGCCAACTGGCAACTAGTGACTAGCGATAGGTGATGATTATCCCTCGTAGTGGATGATAGCCTTGACAACGATGTGCCATCTGCCATCGATGAACTCAGCCTCGCCGGGACGGTCGGTGACGATGTGCGAGCCGTTGGGAATCTGGATGGCGTTGCCAGAGCAGGCGCGAATCAGATTCTCGGCGGGCATCATCAGCGCAAAGCGGTGCACCTCGGGCTTGTCGATGACCTCAAAGGTACCGTGTGTGCCGTCAAACGTGGTGAGCACGTAGATGGAGTTGCCCGGCTCAAAAGTGTCGCTGATGCGGGTGAAGTCATCATTCTCATCAGGCTTGCTCATGAACAGGTTCATGACTTCGCTTTCGTCGACGACAGCGGGCTCATCCTGCTGGAATTCAGCATCGGCCTCAACAGCGGGATCGGCTTCAAATTCCTTCATGGGTTCGTCAGCGGGCTGCTCAACAAGCGTCTCAATGGGTTCGAGTGGCTCATTGGTGCGGAAGCCCTTGCCGGTCATGCGGATGGACAGTGCCTTCATCTGGTTAGCGGCATCGGTCGAGAACTCCTGCAGGTTGGCGTTGGTGCGGTCAAGTTCGCGAGAGAAATTGCGGCGCATTTCCTTGATTTTGCCGCGATTGCTCAATGCGGTGAGCAGCGCCCACAGGCCCAACAGAGCACCGATGATGCTCAGCCACAGGGGCAGGTTGGCGGGACATGCGGGCAGACTGGTCTTTGCTCCGTCGGCTTTTACGGGCTCGGCTTTGTCTTCGCCTTGCTGTTGCTCATCGCCAGCGGGCTCTTGTTGCTCATCGGCTGCTGGTGCCGGAGCCTCTTTAAGCATGTCGGGATGATCGGTGATAAAGGCGTTGAAATCGGGCTCTACAAGCTTCCAGACAGGAGCGCTGACAAGTTCCTTGAGGTCGCTGATGCTACCGCTCTTGCCTTCTTCCTTCTTGAATTCGTCGTAGATGTTTTCCCACTTCTTGCCCTGGTTGCCATAGACTTCGTTCAAGTCATCCAGGGTGTAGCCCTGAGGGAACTTGGCCAGCATCTCATCGGATTTCTTGGCGAAACCCTTGGCGTAGGCCGTGTAGTGGGCACAACGTGCAATGCCCTGTTTCCACAATGAGGCGGGGAGGGTCTGGTTCTCGGGTATCTGCGCCAGTGCCGAGATGGCGAGGCAGGCTAAGGCTGCCATGAGTAATGTGATGCGTTTCATAATGAATTACTGGATTATATTATTGGTTAAACTTGCTGATGATATCGTTGCGCAGGTTCTTGAGCAGATTGTGACGGATGACTCCGATGATGGGATAGAAGAACGGAACGTCCTCCACGACATCGTTGGCATTGTAGCGGCCTTTGAGGAAGGTGTTGATGCCGGCGGTCAGATAGTTGGCCAGGTTGTCGTTCAACACTTGCTCGAACAGCCGGAGCACATTGTTCTCGATGCCGAACTCGTCCTTGATGGTAGCGTCACACAGCTCAACGAAGAACTGGTTGAATTCTTTCACTTTCTCCACCCGGCGGTCTCGCACCTCGATGGACTCCACTTGGGCCATCGTCAGGTCGTCCTCACCCAGCATCGAACAGCAATAGCGCATGCGCTTCACGCTGATGGCGTTGTAACGCGAGATGTCGGCCTGGCCTTCTAGGCGGCGGTTCTCGAGTTTGATACCGCCACGGCAGGTGATTTGCTTGGGACACTGTATCTCCTGCTTGATTTCAAACAGCTCGGTGTACTGCTTGCCGTAAACACGCTCGATAATCATTTGTGTGAGCATGTTGATGCGGTTCTGCGACCCCAGGATATTCAGAATCTTGCTACCTGTGCCCGAGAAATAAATCTGCTTGGGCATCTCATAGCCGCGCTGCTTCATCGCTTGAGCGATGTAGTAGATGATGGCCGAGTAGAAGTACATGAAGATGAGCCTTCGCTGGCTGTCGTTGCGCAGCAGGGCATTGTAACTGTACAGGTTGCGGTCAATCTCACGCAACGAGCGAAGTTCCTCGACATTCTCAATCGAGAACAGGAATGCGTTGATGTCCTCGCTGCGTTTTTGGGCCATGATATCGGCAAGGATGCTTCCCAGATAGGAGATGTGGTTACCCTTGTCGTTCTCGATGAGCTGCTTGAAGTAGCGGGTGTAGTGCTGCAACAGCGGGTTGTTGTCGGCGTCCTTGTCGGTGAAACCGTCACCAAAGATGGCATTACCGGCAAAACGGAACGACGAGATGGCAACAGGTTCGCTGCTCATGCGGTCGCTGGTGGGCTTGTAAATCACCGTGTCGCATGTGCCACCGCCGATGTCTATCGAGACATAGCTGCTGCCGGCCACTTCGGCGCCGCTGTAATAGTAGGCCGGGGCAAGGCTTTCGGGGTAGGACCGCAAGTGGTCGCTGTCAGCGCCGATATAGGTGTTGAACAGTTCCGACCAGGTGCGCTCCAGTGCGTCGCGGTCGGCTCCGCCCATGCTCACGGGATAGAAGTAAACAACCTCGGTGCGGCGCAGGTCGGCGTTCTCGAGCAGGGCTTTGGCCTTGATGAGCAAGGTCAGCTCACGCAGGAATGCCCGGGCAAGCTCGGTGTCGCCTTTCCATTTCAGGTTGGTCGTCACTTCATAGCCATGGAAGTAGCGGCGCTCATACAGGAACGGGATGTTCACGTCGCTGAACAGGTTGCTGCCCATGCCGCTGTTGGCATTGCGGGCCAGGGTTGAACGCAACGGGAAACCATAGACGTTGTCAATCTCGCGAGGCACAAACTCGACGCGTTGCACCTGCTCGGCATACTCCAGTGAGTGAGGCTTGTGCAGCGAGGCGACGAGCACTTGCTGTGAGCCGTACTCAAAGGTGAACGGTTGCGAGGGCTGGCCGCGCTCGGCCCACTCGACATGAGTGTTGGTCGTGCCGAAGTCCACTGCGAAGATGAGTTCCTTGGCACTGGGATTATAGGGCTTCCATTGCGGAATGATCACACCACTGTAGCGTCCCAAGTGGTTTTGAACACTGGCCTCCATGTAATCAAACGAGCCGTCAACGTCATAGTAGGCCGTGCTGTAGCCCGAGTGGGAACGGATGGCGTCGCGCACGTTCAGGCCTTCGGTCTTGATGCCGTTCTTGTAGAAGCGCAAAGTGGCACCGCCGTTCTCAATCATGGTGAACAGTTCAACGGTATAGTCGTCGTTGGCATCGGTCTTGACAAACGGGAAAATCGATGTGGACAGGGTGGCCCCGACAACGCGGCCTGTTCCGCGATGCTCGTCAAAGGTCCAGGTGGGGTCGTTGATGGGGAAATATTTGCGCGACAGCTCGATGTAGCGGTTCTCGCCCTTCTTCACACGGATGCGCAGGGTCACCATCACACTGCCGTCGGCAAACTCTTCGATATCCATCACGTGGCGACCGGCAACAGTGCCCCTGATGTAATCGGTGTCAAAATAGGTGAACAGCAACGGCTTCAAGGGCAGCAGATAGCCGCATGTGGGTTGCGGTGTGCGCGGCTTGAGGTTGCCGTCAAAGAAATGGTCGATGTCAATCACGCAGCCGCTGTCCAGACGCACGAGCGTGTCGGTCAGGAAGTCGTTGGTGGTGATGAACGGATATTGAATCGAGGTGTCGGGAAGCTTGCGGTCGCTCAAGGGAACGTCCTCGGCATACACTTGAGTGGCGCTGTCCCATTCCTTGTCGATATAGCGGAAGTGTTCCACACTGCCGTTAAAGCCGTTGACGAGCACCAGCGGCAGCTCTTTCTTGGTCTGAGGCAGGGTGGGGGTGATGACAAAGTCGCTCTCGCTGGCGGCGGTGCGGATATCAAGCACGCGCTTGTGGTAGAAGCGTGCGCCCAACACACTCACATCGATGCCGCCCCCGAAGGGGTCATAGCTGCGCTCCAGCTGTTCCAGCACGACTCCGGCTCGGCCCTCGTCAAGGGCGTCCAGATTGGGGATGACAGCAGTGATGCGGCGATACAGGTCAGGACGGTTTTGACGCAGCGGGTCCAGGTTCTTCTGCATGTAGGCATAAACCTCGCCGCAGTGCAGGCGCAGCGTGGGATAGGCATTCATGAGCAAGTACATGTAATAGACGAAGTCCTCGTCGCGTTGCCACAGGTGCCGGATCTCGGCAAACAGACTCACGCCCTGTTCCACTTTGATGGCATCGATGGTCCCGAGGGCCGGGGCTGCCATCACGATTGACGCGGGTGAGGTGCCACCAAGCACCTGGCGGTCCCACATCAGGATGTACCAGTCCTTGAGCAGGTCGAAGTTATAGACCTTGTCGCTGCGCAGGAACAGGTCAAGCGTTTCACCGTACAAGCGGTGCTGAGGGTTAGCCTTCAGTTGCTCGATGCATTCCTCGCGGTTCCAACGGATGATGCGCAGGTAGTCCTTGTGGTTCTCGTAGTCAAAAAACAGTTGTGCCACGTCAAGGGCGTTAGACACCAGACGCTCGTTCATGCGGGCTCCCTGCAAGCGCTCGTTGGCCAACTGCTTGAACGCGTTCTTTACCAAGTCCAGCTGAGCCAGGGGGCTCGGGATGGCGGTGCGCGGATTCTCGCTCAATCCGCCGTCTGGATCCTTGATGCGCGCAATGTCATCGTCGCTGTAGGGGGCATGGGCAATCCAGTCCTCTTCACCATTCTTGCTTGTGTTATTGCTATATGATAATATCTCGCTCATTTCTTTTTGAGTTTTCAGTTGTCAGTTTTCAGTTGTCAGTATTTGCGGATGCCGCTGAGAACTGACAGCTAAAAACTGAAAACTTCAATTAATGTTCTCGTAGCGTTCGGTAAACACGTTGTGTGCCGCCTTGTTGAAAAGGTCGAGCAGTTTGTATTCCACCGAGTGGTCGCTGTAGCTGGGATTGTTCTTGCTCAGCTTGTTCATCTCGGCCTTGAGCACATCATTGTCAACCTTGTAGTGACTCAGCAGGCGTTTCTTCATGCCCACGCCCTCGATGGCATGCGACATGTCGATTTCGCCGGGTTTGAACAGCGCCACGCTGCGCATGTTGTCGTTCATCTCGGTCAGCCATTGGGCATAACCCAGCATGAACTGGTCCACCAGGGTGCGATAGAATTGGGACACGAGGAAGTCGCTCTTGATTTTGGGCGCGTCCTCGGTGAAGCCCTGACCGATGATGTCTTTGAAACCGGTGGTCAGGAACAGGAACAGCAGGTGGAATTTGCTCATCGGCTCATAGATGAGCTGCCGCGTGCGATGACCTAGCGACAGGAAATTGAGGCTCAGCTCATCTTTGGCAAGGGCATACTCATAGGCCGTTGTGGGCAAGGGGTAGCCGTCGGGGTCAGTGAGTTTGCTCTCGGGAGCACCGGCAAAATCCAACGGTGCCAGTGCGCCAATCAGCTCAATCAGGTGAGCATTGTTGCGCTGTCCGTGCTCGCCCGGGTCATACAGATAGGGCTTTGACCTCACTTGGTCGCCCAGGTAGTATATGCTGTTCACATTGCTGTCGTTGGCGCCCGTGAGCGTGTTCTTGTAATAGTAGAGCGCGCTCTGGGTCTTGACGATGAAGTCGCTCGTGGCGATGCGTTGGTCTTGCTTGTTACCCTCGAGGGTGAAATAGGGGAGCACCGTCAGTCCGCCGATGGGGGCGCGGCTCAGGGCGTCGCGGTTTTCGATGCCCTCGAGGTTGGCGGCCTGGCGGATGTTTTTCACCATGATGGGGAAACCGGCGGCTCCCGTTCCACCGAAGATGGAACTGATGAAGAAGATGCGGTCGCCCTGGCGGAAGATGTTGCTGAAGGCCTTGAACTCGTTGCTGTCCTTAATCTCGTTCAGCGCCACGCTGCCGATGTTGGGACTGCCCACAAAGCCGATGTTCATCTTGTTCTCCAGCTGGTAGTTGGCAAACAGCAGCGACGTCAGCGCCTGGTTGGCCTCGTTCATCGTGTCATAGCCGATGAATTCGCGGAACTTGGCATTCTCCACGGCACCCAGGTTGAAGATGAAGGTGTCGCCCAGCGTCACGCTCGTGTTGCTCATGATTTCGCGCAGGGTGACGATGCGGTTGGCGAAGAAGCCCTCGGCATTGGGCTCGTTGCCGTAGAGTTTGCGACGGATGTCGCGGTAGTCGTTGAGTAATGCCTCGGTGCGCTTCAGGTCCTCGTTGGCCTTGTGCGGGTCGATGATGACAGGCACGATTTCCAGGTCACGCACAGGCTTGCCGTTCTCGTCAAGGGGACGCACGCCGGCTGCCGACAGCATCAGCAGCGACTTCAATACCCTGGACCCGGTACCTCCGATAGCAAAAAGGAATAGTCTCATTTATGTTTTGTAGTTTTCAGTTTTCAGTTTTCAGTTTTCAGTCCCTAGTTGGATTCCTCCTAGAGCCTAGAGCCTAAAGCCTCACTGCGGCAGCGGCGTGTGGCGGCAGTTGCTGCTCCACCAGCGCATCGAGTAGGAGGCCACGACGTAGAGCAGTGCGGCAAACAGCACCGTCTGCATCTCGAACTGGATGGACTCGCCCACGTACATCAAGCCGTTGTCGGCAAATACCGTGTCGTTGTAGATGTAGCACACCACGGGTGCCACCACAGCAACAATGCCCAGCACTGCGAGCCAGTGGTACCACCGGTCAAACTTCACCGAGTTGATGGCGTAGTAATAGATGGCGGCTCCACCCCATGACACCAGGATGGTGATGGCGGCAATCACGGGATATACACTCAGGTTGAACATCTTGTCGTTGAAGCCCTGGTTGAAGTACATGACTTCCCAGATGTTGAACCCGTCGGTGCAGCTCAGGATAAAGAATAACACCGTTATCGCAATGCCGATAATCAGATAAGTTAGATGTTTCATATTTTCAGTCGTCAGTTGTCAGTTGTCAGTTTTCAGTTTTGTGTAGAGACGCAAAATCTTGCGTCTCCGGTTTTTTACCGTTGCAGCTGGATGGTCACGTCAAAGAAGCTGCTGCCGCCCTTCATGGCGTCGAACATACCGCCCAGCAGTTGCTCCAGGCCCAATGTCGTCGTGGCAAACGAGCCGCCGGTGCTGGCGTCGTCCACGCTCGATGACTCATGAATCCATGCGGGCAACTCGTTGCGCAGCGTGATGTGGACCTCGTCGCGCGGACTCTTCAGGTCGCCCACCAGCGTCAGGATGTGGGTCATGCCCTCCAAGTATTCCTTGTTGTTGGCGGTGACCATGCTGCGGTCGATGGGTTGCACTGTGAGTGTGTAGCCGTCAATGCTCTTCACGTCATAGTTGGCGGGATTGGTCAGCAGGGCATCGTCCTTGAGCAGGCCGCTCAGATTGGCTGCCAGCGAGAAGCACAGCTTGCCCGTCTGGCGGTCGCCGTCACACTTGGCCAGCACGATGCCGTCGCCATGCTTGACACGGAAACGGCCTGCGTTGTCCTTCCACTCGGGCAGCACACGGCAGTCCACTTCGCTCGTGCCCTGGTTGAAACGGTAGCTGTTGCGCACGCCAGACGCGTCGAGCACACCGCTGTAGCGCTTGTCTTGTGCCAACTGGTCCATGGCATCGTTGTCGGCGATGATGACCAGGTAGAACGGCCGCTGGCCATGATAGTCAAACGGCACTCCGTTGTAGGGGTAGTACTTGCCGCTGTAGTCACCCATGAACTGCTGCACAACCACGCTCTTGCCCTTGTAGCGGGCAAACACGCGCGTGGCCAGACTGTTCTCCTCGTTGAAGATTTTGTCCAGACTCACGCCGCGGGTGTCCTTGGGCGAGTAGATCAGGTCGCTCACCAGCACACTCACGTTGCCGGGGCGTTGAGCCTCCAGAATCTTGTTGAAAACCAGCTGGAAGTCGGTATAGCTTTGGTCTCCCATGCCCGCTGTGCTCTGGTAGATGTCCCTGTCTTGCAGGAACTCATCCACCGTGTGCTGGTAGGGATATATGCCATCGTTCACGATGTTGATATCGACTTTGCTGCCGGCGGGGAAGTGGTTAATCAGGTCATTGACGGCCTTCTTCAGCTGGCCGCCACCGCCGCGTTGGTCATAGGGGACCATCGAACCGCTGCGCTCGAAATACACCGTCAACGACAAGTCCTCAACACCGCCGTAGGCGCGCGTGTCCCAGTGCATCGGCGGACGCAGCTGGGAACCGACTTGTTCGATGAATTCGGCCATCTTCTTGTGGTCCACCTTGCCTTCAGGTGTCAGCATGTCGCTGTATTTCTTTGGGTTGTCGGTAATCATTGCACATAGCGAGTCATAGGCTGCACGGGTCGTGTCGCCACTCACCAAGATGCCGCGAACAGCCTTATCCAGGCTGCCATGACCACCACATGCCATGAGTCCCATTAACAGCATGCAGCACATCACCACTATAGGTAATCGTCTCATTCTTATCATTCTACGTGATCTTTATTCTTGCACAGGTGTACAGTATTCCTCAAAATATGCAAATTTAGTGCTCTTTCGTACGTTGACAACGAAATTCCGCGTTAAAAAGTGTTACTTCCTTTTGCTTTTGCCCTTTAGTGGAGTGCGTTTTCACGGAATATGGCACTGAGCCCGTTTAGTGTGGATTCAGTGTTGGTATTCGGGGCGGTGGTGATAAGTGTTGCGCATGGATTCAAAGTCAGCGGGTGCGGCTTTCAAGGCCGCGGTGTCGGCGAGGATGTCATAGCTGGCGGTGATGCCGTCAAGGGTGATTTGCGCTGCGCCAGTGGCGGGGGCTTCAATCTCGGGGATGGGGATGTCCCAGCCGTAAAATTCGTTGAGGGCAGCAAGCATCATGGCGGTGCCGCGTTGCTTGCCCTCACGGCTGTAACCTGCGATGTGCGGGGTAGCCACAATGGCTTTTTCGAGCAGGGCAGGGGATATGTTCGGCTCATTCTCCCAACAGTCAAGGGCAACGTCGCCATGCCAACGCAACAGGGCAGCGTTGTCAGCAATCGGGCCGCGGGCTGCATCCAATATCAGGCGGCATCGTGCCAATCCGTCAAGGAACCGCTGGTCGCACAGGTGCCACGTCGGCCATTGACCTTCGCGAGTGATGGGCGTGTGGAAGGTGATGATGTCGCAGCGCCGTTGCAACTCCTCGAGCGGCGAGAAAATGTCGTCCGGAGAATCTTCCCTGTTTTCCCGGGGCGGGTCGTTGAGCAGGACGGTGAATCCAAGTTGATGAGCCCAACGGGCGACGATGGAGCCGATGTGACCCACACCGACTATGCCCAGGGTGAGGCAGTCGGCCGAGGGAATATTGCGAGCCTGCATCCAGGCGGCAATGGCACAAAATACCCATTGAGCAACGGCTGGAGCATTGCAGCCTGGAGCGTTGCGCACGGTGATGTCGTGACTTGTGCAGTAGTCCATGTCAATGTGGTCGGTGCCGATGGTCGCCGAGCCGATGAAACGCACGCTGTTGCCGTCGAGCAACGTGGCGTCACAGCGGGTGCGGGTGCGCACGATGAGCGCATCGGCATCACGAACACTCTCGCAAGTGATGTCGCTCGGTTCCAGATACTCGACTTGTGCGAATGGCTCTATCAGGCCCTGAATGTTAGGGATATGGCTATCGACAACGACTTTCATGGCATTATCAGGTTGAATGCGCAGAACCCCACACATCCGGCAACAAACAATAGCAGCAGGATGTAACGATAGGAGTAAGTGCGCAGCGTGTGGACTTGAGCAATCTGCACAGCCACGGTAAGGCTGAGCAGGGGCAGGTAGAGTGACAAATCGCGATGATCAAGGAACAGGGTGATGACAGTGAGCACCAGCATGATGATGAAAAAAGCGTTATAAACGCGTGGCTGCATCCTGTAGTTCATGATGGTGTGCAGATTCATCGCTGCCAGAATGATGCCCAATACCGCTGTCACTGCAGCCAGTCCGACAATCGGGGTTAAGTAGAGATTTTCCATAAACAGCCATTGCGGAGCAACGGCATCAGTGGGGGAAACTATGCCCAGTCCCAGTACGATCCAGAAGGGCGTCAGCAGGCCAAAAAGCATTGCGAGCAACCCCTTGAGGTTCAACACCCCCATGTTGAGGAATCCCAACAGGAAAGCGGGAATCAGAAAAAGGAAACCGTAGTGGAACATGCACCCGGTTGTCACCAGTGCAAAAATCAGGAAAATGCTGCGTTGCGAGTGACGGTCCTGATAGGCGCCAAAGAGCGGTGGCAACGTCAGCGCAGTGAGCAGGCACATCAATGTCCCGACATTCAATGACACAAGTCCCGCAGGGTTCGCCATTGCCAACAGATAAAATGCCGAGGCACCCAAATGGGTCATCGAGCGCACGAAGGTGAACACCTTGTTGACAGCCAACAGGATGCCACCTGTCATCAAAAGGCAAATCACATTGACCGCAGCCGAAAGCATCCCATCGGCAATGAGCGGGTCATTGAATGAAAAGAAAACACCATTTCCCTCAATAGCGGGAGATGGAATGCCAAAGGATTTCGCCACAAATGCTGTCACGACAAGAGCAACGGCACAAAGCACCATAAAGGCACTACCGTTGAAATAGTCGTTGATGTGCTCACGTGTGGACATTAGCAGTCAATAGCAGACAACAAAGACAAGAAGGAGAGTGAACCTTCTCAAAACCATGAAAAACTGTCTTTCTTGTCTTCGGGATATTTAATCGTCATTATTGGGCTTGGTGTCGGTGGATTCGTCCAGGTCGCGACGTTTCCAACTCTTGCGGCGACCATGGATGATGGGCACTTCCTTGTCGGCGCTCAGGGTCGGCTTGCGGTCGCGCAGGATGCGCTTGGCGAAGGTGGCGCTGTGGCGGAATTCCTGGTCAAAGTCGTCGTCGTAGCGGCCCAGCTTGTCGCGGTTGTCCACGTCAGCCATCAGGCGGCGGTCACGAGCAATCTTGGCGCGGCGCATGCGTTCTTCCTCGCTGATGGGTTCTTCGTCTCGTTTGGGACGGTCATCAAAGCGGCGGGGAGGCCGTTCGTCACGACGGCCACGGCTGTCGTGGTCCTTGCCGCGACGCTCATCGTCAAAACGGCGTCCGCCTCGGCGCTCTCCGTCATCACGGCGACGGGGACGGTCCTCGCGGTCCTCTCGTCCCACTTTGCGGTAATTGCCCTTGCTGCGTTCGCTGGCACGGAAACCCTCGTTGCGGATATGTTCACCGCGCTCGCGCATTTCGCCATAGGTGCCGTCAAAGATGACATATTCCAACAGCTCGCAATCCAGGCCGCCGTTGTTGAGCGAGTAACGCACCGATGGCTTCAGACCGATTTTGAAATATTGTTCCTTGTCATAGCAGATGAGCCAAGCGTTGTAGCCCTTGAAGGTGTGTTTGAGCTTGAAGCCCAAGTCTTGGTAGAACTGCTCGATATCTTCAACGCTCAAGCGTTCGCCGTAAGGCGGGTTGGAAACCAGCGTTCCTTTTTCGGGCACTTCCTCGATGTCGTTGAAGTCGCGGCGCTCCAGCTCGATATATTTGTTCAAACCGGCATTCTTGACATTGGCGCGGGCAATGGCGATGGCCTTGCCCTCGATATCGCTGCCGTAGATTTTATGGTTGAACTCGCGCTCGGCACTGTCATCGTTATATATCTTGTCAAACAGGTCAGCGTCATAATCGGGCCACTGTTGGAATGCATAGTGGTCGCGATACACGCCAGGAGCGATATTGGCACCGATGAGTGCGGCCTCGATGAGGAACGTGCCTGAGCCACACATGGGGTCAATCAGGTCGGTGTCGCCTTTCCATCCGCTCAACAAGATAATGCCGGCAGCCAGCACTTCGTTAATGGGAGCATCGGTCTGAGCCACACGCCATCCGCGCTTGAACAGCGGTTCACCGCTGCTGTCGAGCGACAAGGTCACGTCGCGGCCGGAGATGTGCACGTCAAAACGAATCTCAGGATTGGTGAGGCGGATGCTGGGGCGTTTGCCGTATTTCTCGTTGAAGAAATCGGCAATGGCATCCTTGACACGATAAGTGACAAAGCGTGAATTGTTGAAATCTTCACTGTAGACGGTGGCATCGATGGCAAATGTGGTGTTGACTTGCATCAGCTGTTCCCAATCAAATGATTTGAGTTGCTCATACAGGTCGTCGGCACCGGTCGAGTGCAGGTGCAGGAATGGCTTGAGCACTCTAATGGCTGTGCGGCAAGCAAAGTTAGCACGATAGAGCATTTCCTTGTCTCCCTTGAAAGATACCACGCGGTTACCTTCAGTCACTTCATCGGCGCCCATGGCGCGCAATTCATCGGCAAGAACTCCTTCCAACCCGAGGAAGGTCTTGGCCACCATGTCAAATTTAACGGTCATCATGTTCAATAAAGCTTTGTCGCTGCAAAGTTACATATAAACGAGGGCTGGACAAAACAAATTATTTGTTTTTTGTACCGAGAGTGGGTAACTTCGTGACTTTAGTCACAACGTTGCATTAAAAAGTAGAGAAAGAACAAAATAAAATATTATCTTTGCACAATATTTTATTATCAACCCAATAATGTCATTTTAATGGAGAAGATTCAAGCAGGAAAATACGTGGAACTCGTATATGAGATCTTTGTCGTGAACGGCGAGGAACAGACCAGTGTGTTCAAATTCAATAAAGAGCATCCCGACGCGTTTGTGTTCGGCATGGACCTGTCGCTCATCGAGGGGTTCCAGAACCACATCATGGGACTGGAGCAGGGCGATAAGTTTGACTTTACCCTGCAGCCCCACGAGGCCTTTGGTGTGAAGAATCCCGAACTTATCTATGAGCTGGAGAAGGAAATCTTCCACATCGACGGCAAATTTGACGATGAGAACATCCGTCCGGGCGCACGCGTGCCCATGATGACGCAGGAAGGCATGCGCATCGAAGGACAGGTGGTCAAGGTCACCGACGACAAGGTGTTCATGGACTTCAACCACCAGTTGGCCGGTGAAACTGTGCGCTACAGCGGCTTCGTGCAGGTTGTGCGTGATGCCACCCCCGAGGAGCTTCAACCCAAGCATCACGGCTGCGGTTGCGGCTGTGAAGACTGCGCTTCGGGTGACTGCGGCCATGATCACGGTGATGGTTGCGACTGCGGCTGTGGTGGTTGCTAACTGCTAAAAAAACATAACAAGGCATTAATTAAGGAAAAATTTCTTTAATTCGCGTTGCACATTATAGAATAATGCGTAATTTTGCCGAGGATTTCAAATAGGTAATTTCTAAAACATTAATAATTAACGATTTATTATGGCAAGATTTGATAAGGCTATCTTAGCAGAGAAGTACGGTATCACTGGTGTTACCGAGGTACAATACAACCCCAGCTATGAGGTGTTGTTCAACGAGGAGATGAAGCCCGAGCTCGAGGGTTATGACAAGGGTCAGGAGACCGAGCTGGGTGCCATCAATGTGATGACCGGTATTTACACTGGCCGTTCGCCCAAGGACAAATTCATCGTTGACGATGCTAACAGCCATGACAAGGTGTGGTGGACCACTCCCGGCTATCCCAACGACAACAAGCCCGTGACCGAGGCCACTTGGGCTGCCCTGAAGGACCTCGCTGTAAAACAGCTGAGCGGCAAGCGCCTGTTCGTTGTCGACGGCTTCTGCGGTGCCAACAAGGACACCCGCATGAAGGTGCGCTTCATCATGGAGGTGGCATGGCAGGCTCACTTCGTGACCAACATGTTCATCCGTCCCCAGAACGAGGAGGAGTTTGACCAGGAGCCCGACTTCACCGTATACTGCGCCAGCAAGGCCAAGGTGGACAACTACAAGGAGCTGGGTCTGAACAGCGATACCGCCGTTGTCTTCAACGTGACCAGCAACGAGCAGGTCATCCTCAACACCTGGTACGGTGGTGAGATGAAGAAGGGGATGTTCTCGATGATGA
>JAEEGF011472356.1_pt1 | contig 58611 bp, 44 predicted proteins | sample 9134171 | NCBI WGS metagenome assembly JAEEGF01 (sample SAMN16246542, study PRJNA631951) | gut metagenome | biome: gut microbiome; feature: rumen; material: AP-attached | host: Bos | place: Iran: Karaj | collected 2018-10 | reverse complement strand
CAGTACAGCCGCGACCCCCGCCCCTCCCCTTGAAGGGAGGGGATGGCTGCGCATTGAGCTATGCGGTGGGCAAGGCGATAGCTATTGTACCAAATGAGAAAATTTACCAATTTGTTTTTCTTGTTTTTATTTGTTTTTATTGTTTTTTTTCTAAGTCCGCTTAGCGGAACAAACTGACGTAAATAGCGACGTCACTATGTCTTATTCCATCCGCACAGCACGCCGAAGTTTCCTGCCGAGAAACCTTTGGTTTCCTGCCGAGAAACCGATGGTTTCTCGGCAGGAAACTTTTAAAACCCATGTTGCTCTGTACACTTTTAGCAGTCCTTTGCTTTTCTCGACAGGTGCCATGTCGTGAAAAAAACAGGTTGGGACAGTATTGACGTCGTCAATACTGTCCCAACCTGTTTCCAGAGTCCCGAAGGGAGGACGGAACTCGGAATCAAACGGACCTACTTCGCAACGAAACCATGTCTTTTTCCATCCGCACAGCACAATTTTTCTCTACATATCGGATTTTTCGTCCGAAGCCTTCGGACGACTTGTCCGAAGCCTTCGGACAGAGTGTCCGAAGCCTTCGGACTTTTTTGAAGAAGCCAAATTTAAAAACACAGAGCGCTTGCAAAAACGAAAAGTGGCCTGTGTTGCTGAAAAAAGAACCCGTTTCCATCCGCACGGCACGTTTTTTGGCAGATGAAACATGAGGCGGCTTTGCTGTGCGAAGTGCTTTTTTGAAAATCTGCTATTATTTTTTTTCTAAAAGGTTTGCAGTTTCGTTTTTTTATCGTATCTTTGCGCCAAATAACATCTATTAATCACTAATCATCTATCTATGGACAAAAAGCTGTTACTTGCGGCGATGGCACTATGCACCACCACGGCCTTGCAGGCTCAGGAGGTGGACTCGCTGGCCGTCGACGTACAGAACGAGCAGGCGTTCACCTTCACAGAGGCACAGCTGAGTGATGAAGACAACGTGGCGCAGAACGTCACCGTCATCTCTTCCAACCGCAATGTCTATGCCAGCGAGGTGGGTTATCGCTTCTCGCCTGCAAGGTTCAAATTCCGCGCTTTCGGCTCGAAGTACAACGACATGTACATCAACGGCAATCCCGTCAACGATGCCGAGCGCGGCGAGTTCCGCTATTCTTTCGTAGGCGGACTGAACAACCAGACACGCTCGCAGGAGTCGGCGCTGCCCTTCGAGGACAACACCTTCGCCATGAGCGGCATGGGCGGATCGAGCAACTACAACTTCCGCCCGTCGAGCTTCGCCACTGGCCAGAGGGCCAGCCTGGCAGGGGCCAACCGCAACTACAACATGCGCGCGATGTACACCTACAACACGGGCCTGATGGAGAACGGATGGGCCTTCACCGGCAGCCTCACCTACCGATGGGGCGACGGCATCGGTTTCGTGGAGGGCACGAGCTACAACTCGCTGAGCTATTTCCTCGGGGCAGAGAAACGCCTGAACGACAGCCACTCCGTGTCGCTCGTCACCTTCGGCAACCCCACGGAGCGCGGCACGCAGGCCGCTTCGACCGACGAGATGTACTGGATGGCCAACGACCGCCTCTACAACTCCGCATGGGGCTATCAGGACGGCAAGAAGCGCAACTCCCGCATCGTCCGCGACTTCGCACCGGCAGCACTCTTCACCTGGGACTGGAACATCGACTACAACACGAAGCTCGTCACATCGCTCTTGGGAAAATATTCGATGTACAGCAGCAGCCGACTGAACTACAACAACACGTCGAACCCCGCCCCCGACTACTACAGCGGAATGCCCAGCGCCTACTATGACGTGTGGGACCTCGGCGGCGACCAGGATGCGCAGGCAGTGGCCAACTGGCAGGCGGCCTACGACTACTTCACCGCTTCGAAGGAGAACCGTCAGGTGCAGTGGGACAAGATGTACTACGCCAACCGCATGGCCAACTACCAGGGCGCTGACGCCATGTTCTACCTGCAGCGCTATCACGACGACCAGCTCTCGCTCTCGCTGTCAAGCTATATCGACAAGCAGCTCTCGAACAACTCGCAGCTGCACGCCGGACTGCAGCTCTCGACCAACAAGGGCATGCACTATCAGACGATGGATGACCTGCTGGGCGCATGGTCGTTCCACAACGTCAACACCTACGTCATCAAGGACTTCGGCGAAGGTGGCAATGAGGCCCAGTACGACCTGCTCAATCCCAACAAGTCTATAGGGGAGGGCGACCGCTTCGGCTACGACTACAATATCTTCGTCAACAAGGCCCAGTTCTGGGCAGGCTACTCCGTTGACCTGAGCCGCGCTCACATCTTCGTCAACGGGCGCGTATCCGGCACAACCATGCAGCGCGAGGGCAAGATGCGCCACGGACTGGCCTACTTCTTCAACGAGGACACGCAGCAGTGGGTGGACAACTCCTACGGCAAGAGCAAGACGGCCAGCTTCCTCGACGGCGGCGGCAAGGCCGGCATACACTTCAACATAGGCAAGGGCCACGCCATCTTGCTGGGCGGCGGCTACGAGCTGAAGACACCCGCACCGCGCACAGCCTTCCAGGCAGAGCAGATCAACAACGACTTCGTGCGCAACCTGAAGAACGAGAAAGTGCTCTCGGCAGAGGTGGGCTACCAGCTGAAGACCTCGCTCATCAAGCTGAACATCAACGGATACTACAGCCGTCTGAAGGACGTCACCGAGCAGAACATGTTCTACATGGATAACTACAACTCGTTCACCTACGTCTCGCTCACAGGCATCGAGAAAGAATACTACGGTGTGGAGGCAGGCCTGAACTATAAGGCCACCGACTGGCTGAACATCAAGGCCCTGGCCGTGGTCAGCGAAGCGAAGTACACCAACGATGCCGACCTGAACTTTGTGCAGGCCAGCGACGGTCACGAATACATGGACAAATGCTTGAACAAAGGCATGCGCGAGGGCAACACGCCGCTCAGCGCCTTCAGCCTCGACCTCAGCTATCACGCCAACGGGTGGTATATCGACCTCATAGGCAACTACTACGACCGCATCTACCTCTACTACACGCCCGTCACACGTATGTATAAGTACCTTGGCACGCACAGCCTCTACGACAACGAGGGCAATATTGACAGGTCGAAGATTTCCAGTCAGGCCAAGGGACACGGCGGATTCATGCTCGACGCCAGCATCGGACGCCAGTTCCGCCTCGGACAGGGACGGCGCATAGGACTCAACCTCATGCTCACCAACATCCTCAACAACACGAGCATCGTCACAGGCGGACGCGAGCAGAGCCGTATAGACGTAGACGAGACAGGAGCTACCATTCGCAACTACAAGTTCCAGAACAGTCCCTACAAGTTCTACGCCAACGGCATCAACGGCATGTTGATGGCTACCTATTACTTCTAAGCGGCTTATGCCTCAATGTGAAATGAAAAAAAGAGAAACGAAAAATTGCTACACCATGGAAACAATGATAAACAAGAAGCTTAGAAGACTGAAAGGTTGGTTCTTTATTCTTCCTACATTATTATTTATGACGGCCCTGACCGCCTGCCAGAAAGACTGGGACGATCCGGTGAATGTGCCTTACGGCAACAACAGCATCAGTGAGGACAATGTCGTCACCATTGCTCAGCTGAAGGCCATGTACCCCAATGTCTTTGCCTCGACCGACGCCAACAAGCAGATTACCGAGGACATCAAGATTCGCGGACGCGTCACTGGCAACGACATCGGCAGCAACCTCTACAAGCAGTTCGCCTTGCAGGACGAGACGGGTGCTGTCATCGTGGCCGTCAACCAGAGCGGACTGAGCGGCTTCCTCGCCCTCGGACAGGAAATCATCATCGACCTGAAAAACCTCTACATCGGCGGCTACCGCAAGCAGCCCGAGATAGGTCAGCCCTACAACGGCAGCAGCATCGGACGCATGAGCAAGGACATCTTCCAGCGGCACTTCAGAATCGTCGGCACGCCCGAACCCTCGAAGATTGCTCCCATCGAGTTCGACGAGAAAATGAACAAGGACGAGAACTGCGGCAAGCTGGTCATCATCCGCAATGTCACCTTCACCGATGCCAACGGCACCAACACCTTCGCACCGGGCGACGGCAGTGCCACTGTGGTGGGCGGATGCGTCAACCGCAACATCAAGATCAACGATGAGAAGTCGAATGTGGTCATCCGCACCAGCACCTACGCCAGGTTCGCAGCCATTCCCCTGCCTTACGACGTTGTGAACAAGAAACCTAAGAAGTGCAACATCACCGGCATCGCCACACGCTATGCCAGCGGCAGCAACGACACCTGGCAGATACTCATCCGTCAGGAGAGCGACATCGAGGTGATAGAGTAAGGAGTTATCAGTTTTTTTAAGGATAAAAGCTTATTAGGAAAAAAATTAAAAGTTATAAGATATGAAAAAACTATTCAGCAAATTGATGCTTGTGGCCATGGCGGCCATGACATTCACCGCCTGCGAGGATGTGCCAGAGCCTTACGGCAAGCCTTACGAGAAGGGAGGCGGAAACACCGAGATTGAGGGTGCCAAGGGCACCGGCACGAAGGACGACCCGTTCAATGCCATCGCTGCCCTGAACTACGGCAACGGCCTGGCTTCGGGCGAGACCTCAGGCGACTACTACTACGTCAAAGGCAAGGTGGTCAGCGTCAAGGAGGAGTTCACCACGCAGTACGGCAACGGCACGTTCTATATCTCAGAGGACGGCACCTCCACTAATCAGTTCTATGCCTATCGCGTGAAGTATCTGGGCAACAAGAAGTTTACCAGCAGCGACAAGCAGGTGCAGACGGGTGACGACGTGGTGATCTGTGCAAAGATTACCAACTACAACGGCACCATCGAGACCCAGCAGAATGAGGGCTTCCTCTATGAGCTCAACGGCGAGAACCGCGGCGGCGAGCCCTCGGGCGGAGGCGGACAGGAGGGAACGCCCACTGGCGAAGGCACCCTGGAGAGCCCCTACAATGCTGCGGCTGCCATTGCCTACTGTAAGCAGGTGGGCGACACCGAGAGCCCCAAGGATGTCTACATCAAGGGCAAGGTGGTCAGCGTCTCCGAGCAGTATAGCACACAGTATGGCAATGCCACCTTTGTCATCAGCGACGACGGCACGGACGCTACAACCGGATTCACCATCTTCCGCGCACTCTATCTGGGCAACAAGAAGTACACCAGCGGCGACCAGATCAAGGAGGGCGACGAAGTGATAGTCTGTGGCAAGGTGACCAACTACAAGGGCAACACGCCTGAGACCGTGCAGAACAAGGCATTCCTCTACTCGCTGAATGGCAAGAGCGAGGGCGGTGACACCCCGCAGCCTGGTGGTGAGGCCAAGGGCACAGGCACGCTGGCCGACCCGTTCAACGCGGCTGCCGCCAATGCCTACACCAGTGCACTGGCAGCCGATGCCAAGTCGGACAAGGACATCTATGTCAAGGGAAAGATTATCGACATCGAGGAGAAGAACCAGTTCAACACCCAGTATGGCAACTGCACGTTCTACATCTCTGACGACGGCACCGACAGCGGCGACAAGTTCTATGTCTTCCGCACACTCTACCTCGGCAACGTGAAGTACACCGGTGGCGACCTGCCGAAGAAGGGCGACGAGGTCATTATCTGCGGCAAGGTGACCAACTACAAGGGCAACACTCCCGAGACCGTGGCCAACGAGAGCTATATCTATTCGCTCAACGGTAAGACCGAGGGCGGCGGCACCAATCCGCAGCCCGGCGGCGAGGTGAAGAAGGTGACGGTGGCCGAGTTCAATGCTGCCGCCGTGAGCAACGACGTGTGGTACGAGCTGAAGGGCAAGGTCACGAACCTGAAGGATGGCGACATCTATGGCAACTTCGACTTGGTCGATGAGTCGGGCTCCGTCTATGTCTATGGCCTGCTGTCAGAGAAGGGCGGTGAGAAGAAGCTGTTCCAGAATTTGGTGGCTGCCAAGGGCATCAAGGAAGGAAGCACCATCACCATCATCGGCAACCGTGGCGAGTACAATGGCAAGATTGAGGTGCTGAACGCCTACTTCGTCAGCATCGAGGGTGGCGGCGGCGACAATCCCAACCCGAATCCCGGCGGCGAGGTGCAGTCGGTCACCGTGGCGCAGTTCAATGCTGCCGCTGTGAGCAACGACGTGTGGTATCAGCTCAAGGGCAAGGTCACGAATCTGAAGGATGGCGACCAGTATGGCAACTTCGACTTGGTCGATGAGTCGGGCTCCGTCTATGTCTACGGCCTGCTGTCAGAGAAGGGCGGCGAGAAGAAGAAGTTCCAGGAGCTGGTGGCCGCCAAAGGCATTATCGAAGGCTGCACCCTCACCATCATCGGCAACCGTGGCGAATACAACGGCAAGATTGAGGTGCTGAACGCCTACTTCGTCAGCATCGAGGGCGGCGGTGAACAAGGCGGCGGCGGCCAAGGCGGTGGCGGCGAGGTGAGCGGCAACACGCTGACCGTCGACTTCACTGTACAGGGTTACGAGAACGCACAGGACATCACCACTGTGAAGCTCGCTGACGGCACCACACTGACCTTCAGCGCCGGCGAGAACAAGAACGGCCCCAAATACTACAACTCAGGAACGTCCATCCGCATGTATCCCTCCAACAACTTCACGGCATCGGCAAGCAAGAAGATTGCCAGCATCGTGCTCAACTGCTCTGCCAACAATGCCGAAGGCAACATCACGGCAAGTCCAGGCAGTGTGTCCGTCAATGACATGACAGTAACCATCAGCGGCATCAACAGCACCACGACGACTGTCACCAATGCACACACTGGCACAGGAGCCACATCGCAGCTGCGCATCAGTTCGATGACCATCACCTACGCCGAATAGGCAGGGATAGTGAATAGAAAAAACTCCGAATCGCTTTGGCGGTTCGGAGTTTTTTTTGCATTATAGGTGTAGGTTTTGTAGGTTTCGTAGGCTTCGTAGGTTTTGTAGGTTTTGTAGGTTTCGTAGGTTTTGTAGGACTTCTTACCTCTTACTTCTTACTTCTTACTTCTTACTTCTTACTTTTGCCTTCGTACCACTGCTTCAGGACGTAGAAGGCTTTCTTCTTCTCGCCGTTGTCGCTGACCAGGCCCTTGCGGTTGTAGTAGTCCTGCACACCCGGCAGCACGCGGCGGGGAGAGCGGAAATCCTTCAGAATCCACGGCGTGGTGCCCGCCAGACCCTCAATCTTGTCAATCATGGCCAGGTTCTCGATGTAGAGATTCTCCTGAAACTCCTCCGTCCAGCGCTGGTTTTTCGCTCCGTGCAGGCCGTAGCGGGCACCGCCGCCAAACTCGCTGATGATGACGGGCTTGTTGTAGGGTATCTCCCACCGCATCTTCGGCGCATCGTTCACGTCGCGATACCAGCCGATGTACTGGTTGAAGCTCACCACGTCGACATATTCATTCATGTTGTCGTTCAGACGGTTGACATAGTTCGAGGCGCCCGTCACCTCCATCGCCATCGAGATGAGGCGGGTGTTGTCGAGCGTGCGCGCATACTTGGCCAGATTGCCGAGGAAGGTGTCGCGCTCCTTCGAGTGCGGTGTCTCGTTGGCAATGCTCCAGATGATGACGTTGGCGCGGTTGTGGTCGCGGCTGATCATGTCGCGCAGCTGGTGCTGGGCGTTCTCGTAAGTCTTCGGATTGGTCCAGGCGATGGTCCAGTAGACCGGTATCTCGCTCCACACCAGGATGCCCATCTTCTCTGCCTCACGCACCATCTCCTCATGGTGGGGATAGTGGGCCAGGCGCACGAAGTTGCAGCCCAGCTCCTTTGCCCACGACAGCAGTGTGCGGGCATCGTCGGCGCTGTTGGCGCGGCCGCCGCCGTAGGGCTTCTCGTTGTGGATGCTGATGCCCCTGAGGAAGATAGGCTCGCCGTTGAGCAGTATCTGCTTGTCGCGCGTCTCGATGGTGCGGAAGCCGATGCTGTCGCCAATGGTGCTCGTGTCGAGCGAGAGCATCACCTGATAGAGCTTGGGGTTGTCGGGGCTCCACAGCTGCAGCTTCTTCGCGCTGACCTTGAGCATGCCGCCCACCTTGCCCTCGGCGTCGGTGGTGAGCTGCTGCTCCAGCTTCAGCTCGGGGATGCTGACTACTACCTTGTGGCCTGCCTCAGCTTTGTTCAGACGGGCCGAGAAGCTGATCTCGCGCATCTTGGCCTTGGCGTCGGCCTTCTGCAGCTGCAGGCTGTAATCCTCCATATACACGGGCGCCACCTTTACCAAGCGCACGTCGCGGGTGATGCCGCCGTAGTTCCACCAGTCGAAGATCTGCGTGGGCACATCCTCGGCGTGGCGCTTGTTGTCCACCTTCACGATGACCGTGTTCTCGCCCTCGCGCAGCAGGTCGCTGATGTCGTAGTTGAAGGGCGTGAAGCCTCCGATGTGATGGCCCACATGGCGGCTGTTCACATACACGTGGCAGTCGTAGTTCACTGCGCCGAAATAGAGCAGCGTGCGGTAGTCCTGCATGGGCACGGCCTGAAAGCTCTTCTTAAACCACACCGTTCCCTCGTAGAAGAACAGCCGCTCGTCCTGTGTGTTCCAGTCGCCGGGGATGTGCATCGTGGGCGACTTGTCGAAGTCATACTCGATGAGGTCTTCGGGCCGCTGCGGCTTCGCGTTCTGGAAGAATCCCCAGCGCGTAGGGTTCATGCGGTAGTCGTAGTAACCCTCCTCCTGCACGTCCACAATGTAGTTCCACTCGCCGCTGAGCGTCGTGCCCTCGTAGGCCAGCACGTTCTGAATCAGCGGCAGCTCCTTCTCCTCTGCTGCATTCGTCAGCAGACATCCAAAAGCCATCAAGGCTGCAAATAATACTCGTTTCATCATTATTTTATTTAAGTTAGTGAAGATGTCCTTTTACTTCCCTTTTACTTCCCCTTTTACTCCCATTTTTACTTCCTTTTTAACTTCCCCTTTTACTTCCCTTTCTACTTATATGTTTCTGCAAAGTTACGGAAATGATTTGAAACGGACAAACAATCGTCAATGAAATTACTCTTACCCGCAGAAAAACACTTAGGAGTTAAAGGAGTTAAAGACAAATGACTCTCCATGAAAAGCCTTTGTCTTTGGGTTGAAATGCCGCGCAGCCCTTCCCCTCCTTTTCCAAAGGAGGGGTCAGGGGTGGTTTGTCAAAGATGTCCCAACCTATTTTCCAAAGGAGGGGTCAGGGGTGGTTTGTCGCGGATAATCATTTAATATAAAATGAAATGATTATCCGCCATCAGGTGATGAAGAATGATGCCGTAGGCATCAGATGGTGGTAGCCAGCCATACAGACATGCCGTAGGTATGTCTGTATGGCTGGAATGATGAAAGCACATAACAATTCCGCCTGCCTTTAGGTAGGCGACAAGGGGAACAAAACATCATCCCGAATACCTGATGAAAGGATATGCGAATATATCGCCTACCTAAAGGCTGGCCCGTCAGGAATGTGCTGAAATGTTTTGTCATTTTTATTTACAAAAGTAAAAAGATAGGACAACGAGAATCGATTGGAATTCATCAATTGTATCTTTGGCGGAAAATTTTGACCTGTGTGGATGGAATTATGACATAGTTACGGCGCTAATTAGGCCAGTTTGTTACCCGAGTTCTGTCGTCCCTTCGGGACTTTGGGTGGTGGGGTGCCATGATGCAGGGGCCATGCCCCTGCCTGTAATCCGTCGTCCCTTCGGGACTATTTGCCGCTCCTTGCCCGCCGCGTAGCACAATGCACAGCCCTCCCCTCTTGAACCTAAAGAAGGGAGGGGAGTGCCTTACGGAGTCCCTGCGGCGGACAAGACGATAATCTTTTTCCCTAAATCGTTTTTCTTGTTTTTATTGGTTTTTATTGGTTTTTTCTCAGACCGCTTCGCGGCTCACATAGATAACGGTGCAACTATGACATCATTCCATACGCACAGCACGGATTTTTTAGCCGCTTCGCTCGTCGAAGAACTATGTCGCCGCGTTTCTTGGAAAGAAATGAGAAAGAATAAGAAAGAATCGCCTACAGCGCTGAGCGCCTATCCTGTATTACAGCTTCATGGTGAGGGCGATGCGGTGGCGCCGGTGGTCTACCTCGACTACCTTCACGGTGACGTGCTGGTGCAGCTTGACGACGTCGGTGGGATGAGCGATGCGGCGGTTGGCCATCTGCGAGATGTGCACAAGGCCGTCCTGATGGACGCCGATGTCGACGAAGGCACCGAAGTTGGTGATGTTCGTCACGATGCCGGGCAGAATCATGCCCTCCTCGAGGTCGTCCATCGTCTGCACACGGCTGTCGAACTCAAACTCCTCTATCTGCTCGCGTGGGTCGCGGCCGGGCTTCTCCAGCTCGTGCATGATGTCGGTCAGGGTGGGCAGGCCGACATCGCCTTTTACATACCTCTTTATATCTACGCGCGTGCGAAGGTCCTTCTGCTCTATGAGGTCCTTGACGGTGCAGCCTTGGTCTTTGGCCATGTGCTCCACGATGTCGTAGCTCTCCGGGTGCACGGCGCTGTTGTCTAATGGGTTCTTGGCTCCGGGTATGCGCAGGAATCCGGCGCACTGCTGATAGGCGGCAGGGCCGAGGCGTGGCACCTTCTTCAGCTGGGCACGGCTGGTGAAGGCTCCGTGCTCACGTCGGTAGTCGACGATGTTCTTTGCCAGTGCAGGGCCGAGACCGCTGACGTATTGCAGCAGGTGGGATGAGGCTGTGTTGAGGTTGACGCCTACGAGGTTGACGCAGCTCTCCACCGTCTGGTCGAGCTGGTGCTTCAGCTTCGCCTGGTCTACGTCGTGCTGATACTGTCCCACGCCGATGCTCTTCGGGTCAATCTTCACCAGCTCTGCCAGCGGGTCCATCAGGCGCCGGCCAATGCTGACAGCGCCACGCACGGTGACATCCTCGTCGGGGAACTCGTCACGGGCCACCTTCGAGGCTGAGTAGACGGAGGCGCCGTCCTCGGAGACGACGAAAATGGAAACGCTCCTAAAAGCCCCCCCTACGGCCCCCGAGGGGGCTTCATTTGTTTTCTGGGTATGGACTATTGTGTCCCCCTCGGGGGACGAAAGGGGGGCTGCTACGGTTTCTTCTATGAAGCTGCGCGTCTCGCGGCTGGCTGTGCCGTTGCCGATGGCTATGGCTTCTATGCGATAGTCGTGAATCATCTGCTGCACATGCACCATGGCCTGCATGCGGCGGTTGACGGGCGGGTGGGGGAAGATGGCCTCGTGATGCAACAGGTTGCCCTGCTCGTCGAGACACACCACCTTGCAGCCTGTACGGAAGCCCGGGTCGACACCCATGACACGCTTCTGCCCAAGCGGGGCACCAAGGAGCAGCTGGCGCAGGTTCTCGGCAAAGACACGGATGGCCTCGTCGTCGGCCTGCTCCTTGCTCAGATTGGTGAACTCGGTCTCTATCGAGGGTTTCAGCAATCGCTTGTAGGCGTCCTCAGCAGCCTCGGCCACTAACTGTTGGCATGTATCCTTCCTCCTTCCACTTTCCACATTTCCCCCTCTCACCCACTGGCGCTGCAGGCGGTCGATGCACTCGTCATCGTCAATGGGGTCGATGCTGATGCGGAGGATGCCCTCGGCCTCACCGCGGCGCATGGCCAGGAGGCGGTGGCTGGAGCAGCGTTTCAAAGACTCGTGCCAGTCGAAGTAGTCACTGTATTTCTGTGCCTCGTCGGTGTCCTGTTTGGCTTTCACCACCTTCGACGAGATGATGGCAGTGCGGCGGTAGCTGCCACGCAGCTGCTGGCGTGAGCGCTCGTCCTCGCTGATGGTCTCGGCAATGATGTCCTGGGCGCCTTTGATGGCTTCGGCGACACTCAGTTGAGAGTTGAGAGCTGAGAGTTGAGAGCGGGCGGCCTTTTCCACGTTCTGCTCTCGCTGCAGGAGGATGATCTGTGCGAGCGGCTCCAAGCCCTGTTCGCGGGCCACCTGTGCACGGGTGCGTCGTCGCGGCTTGTAGGGCAGGTAGATGTCCTCCAGCTCGGTGGCGTCCCAGCAGTCGGCGATGCGCTTCTCCAGTTCGGGCGTCATCTTCTCCTGGTCGGTGATGGTCTTCACTACTGTCTCCTTGCGCTTGGCTATCTCTTTCAGCCGCTCGTTCTCATCGTTGATGGCGGCTATCTGCACCTCGTCGAGGGCTCCTGTGCGCTCTTTGCGGTAGCGTGAGATGAAAGGGATGGTGCAGCCCTCGTCGAGCAGGGCCAAGGTGTTGCCTACGGCATCAACGCTGAGGTTGAGGGCCTGGGCTATAAGTTTCGCAAAAGCTGACTGATCCATGTTTTTTTCTTCATAATGATTTGTATGTCTTCCACCGTACCGTCAAAAGGGCCGGTGTGCTCCAGCTTCAGTGTGCACATGGCGGCAGCGAATCGTCCCGCCTCTTCGTAGCTGGCACCGTGGGCTCGGGCGTAGAGATAGCCTGCGGCATAGGTGTCGCCGCATCCTGTGGCGTCGACCACCTGTCGCGGCTCGTAGCCCGGCACCTCGTAGAACTGGTCGTCGGCATAGATGAGCGAGCCGTAGCTGCCCAGTGTGATGAGCACCTCGCGCACTCCCCATGAGCGTATGAGCTTGGCACCGCGCTTCAGGTCACGCTCGCCGTCGGTGAGCACGTCGATCTCGTGCTCGTTCACCTTGAGGATGTCGGTGTGCTTCAGCACGCGCAGCTTGTCCGCCCAGTCGACGGCATAGACGCGCTGGTTGCGCACCTCGCGCAGATAGCCCTGCACATCGACGCAGACGCGGCCTTTCGTGGCGAGATATTCCACCACCTCGGGCGCAAAGTCATCGACGAGCAGCGTGCCCAGATGGAACACCTCGGCTTCGGCCTCCTTCAGCTGGTCGATGGTGAACGGTGCTGCCTTCGAGAGCACCCGCTGGCGGCGGTTGTTCATGTTGCGTCCGTAGCTGTTCTCGAAGAACACACTGGTGGGGCTTCCCACGTCGGTGATGTCGATGCCGGCGTCGCGCAGCCGGTCAATCTCGTGTTTCAGGTCGCTGCCCACGGCAGTGATGACGCCGAAGCTGACGTCGTGGGGCAGATGGTGCATGGCCCATGCCACATAATAGGCCGTGCCGCCGGCGCAGTCGACGCCCTGCGGCAAGGCGGGCGTCACGATGCGGTCGTGGGTGATATGGCCTAAGCAAAGTATCTGTTTCTTTTCCATGTCAGTGATAAAGCGTTGTGGATAACAGGGCGCAGACACGCTCCAGGTTCTGGCGGTCGGTATCGTCAAAAGTGTTGAGCTCGGTGCTGTCGATGTCGAGCACGCCTACGGGGCCGTTGGTGCCGAAGATGGGCACTACTATCTCTGAGCGTGAGAGGCTGCTGCAGGCGATGTGCCCGGGGAACAGCTCCACGTCGGGCACGACGATGCTCTTCCTTTGGCTGAAGGCTGCGCCGCACACGCCTTTGTCGTATGCGATGTGCATACAAGCCACGCTGCCCTGAAACGGCCCGAGCCGCAGCTCTCCGCCACGGTCGAGATAAAAGCCTACCCAGAACCATCCGAAGCGCTCCTTGAGGGCGGCGCTGATGTTGGCCAGGACGCTCATCTCCTCCGTCTCGCCCTCTACGAGTGCCGCCAACTGTGGCAGCAGCTCGTCGTATTCTTCCTGTTTATTCATCATAATTGCTGCAAAGTTACGGCTTTTTCCCGACATCGCGGCGCATTTATATTTAAAATAATCTAACGTCGCCGAAAAAAGGGAAAAAGCCTTGGGCGGCATGATTGGCGGCCGTTAATCCTGCTTGGGGTCGTTTGGCTCTTCGTCACTGAGGCTGGCTATCTCCTCTGCCATGGCATTGAGGGCTACACAATCGGCGCGGGTGATGTGGCGTTTGCCGGCATCGTAGTCCTATGGGCTGAGGATGAGCACGCGCCCTGCCGCGACGGCATCGAAGAGCACGCCGGATGGCTTGTAATAATCGCGGAAGCCGTTGTCAGCAAGAAAGATGAAGGGATGCTGCTCGGACAGGAGGACATTCATCACTGCCTTCTCTTTCGACGATATGAAGGGCGAGACCATCACTGTGCCCTGGCGCGCTTTTAGCACGCAGCCGTTCATATAGTTGCGCAGGGGCTGAGTGTCGCCTTGCTCTGCCGCTGTCACCATTGCTTGCCGCACATGGACGGTGGCGTAGCGCTGGGCCATCAGCAGGGCGGCATTGCCCACGGCGGCATAGGTGCGCCCGGCTATCACGATGCCTTTCTGCACGCGGAAGAAGCCGGGCATGAGGCGCTTGGTGGCCAGCCGCTGGGGGTTGAGCTGCACATAGCGGATCATGGTCTGCAGCTGTCCGCGGCGCGACATGGGGCGGATGAAGGGCATCTCGGTGAAGACAGGGGCCAGGCGGCTATAGGCTTCGCCGCCCAGCATCTCACGCAGCGGGTTGTCCCGGCTCTCAGCCGGGGCAATGGACGAAAGGGACGGCGAGGGGGAGGCGGGCAGCGGGTTGTCCCGGCTCCCAGCCGGGGCAATGGACGAAAGGGACGGCGAGAGGGAGGCGGGCAGCGGGTTGTCCCGGCTCTCAGCCGGGGCAATGGACGAAAGGGGCGGCGAGGGGGAGGCGGGCTGCGGGTTGTCCCGGCTCTCAGCCGGGGCAATGGACGAAAGGGACGGCGAGGGGGGCAGCGAGGGGGAGGGGGATTCGGGCTTCGATGGTGGCGGCACTACGGGGCGGGAGTGGAGGAAGGTGTAGCCCCGCCCCAGCTTTTTGGCTGCCCTCCAGAAAGCTTGCACGGCATAGCGGATGCCCTTCTCCATCGGACGGCGGACATACCAGATGCTGTGCAGATGGTCGGGCATGAGGCAGTACTGCAAGATCTGTATCTCAGGATGAAACACGGCGATGGAACGCTGACATTCCAACAGCAACCGCCCCAGCTCCGTCCGTTCCACATGCGCCTGGGCTGGGTCGTTCTCAGGAATGACAAGCACACCCAGCAACGGCTCGCGCGACGCCACACTCAGCGTGACATGGTAGATGCCGACGCCCTTCCATGCCTTCCCCGACTCCTGCCATTGCCATTGTCCTGATACGCTCATATCCTTGCTGTCTCTATCAAAGTGATGCAAAGTTACGTTTTTTTCGAGAAATAGTGACAAAAAAATAAATGATTCTTTTGTTTTGCTGTTGACTTTTTGTAATTTTGCAGCAATTTATTGCAACAGGAAACTAAATGATAAGCACTTTAATCAAGCAGATTGGGGAATACAAGAAAGCCTCCATTGCCACGCCGCTTCTGACGGCGCTGGAGGTGGTGATGGATGTGCTCATTCCCTACGTCACGGCGCTGCTCATCGACCGTGGCATCATGTCGGGCGACATGCAGGCCGTCTATCTCTACGGTCTGCTGATGGTGGGCATGGCGCTGCTCTCGCTGCTCTTCGGCATCCTGGCCGGCCGTGTGTCGGCCTACGCCTCGACGGGCTTTGCTGCCAACCTGCGGCGCGCCATGTACCGCAACATCCAGACCTTCTCCTTCCAGGACATCGACAAGTATTCTACGTCAGGACTTGTCACGCGCATGACCACCGACGTGAACTCGCTGCAGAGCGCCTTCCAGCAGATTCTGCGCATCACCGTGCGCGCGCCGTTCCGCCTGTTGCTCAGCATCGTGATGTGCCTTGTCATCGACCCGCGCCTGTCGCTCATCTTCATCATAGCGATGGTGATACTCGGCGTCTCGCTATACCTTATTATATCGCGCGTGGCGCGGCTGTTTCAGCAGGTGTATGTGAAGTACGACGAGCTGAACCAGAGTGTGCAGGAGAACGTGACGGGCATCCGCGTGGTGAAGGCCTTTGTGCGCGAGGACTACGAGACGGAGAAGTTCTCGAAGGCTGCCGACGGGCTGTACAAGCTCTACACGAAGGCTGAGAGCCTGATGGCGCTCAACCACCCCGTGATGAACATGGTGGTCTATGGCTGCATCATCGCCCTGAGCTGGTGGGGCGCCCACTTCATCGTCGGCGGCACGCTGACCACGGGCGAGCTGACCAGCCTCTTCACCTATGTCATGTCTATCCTGCAGGCCCTGATGATGCTCTCCATGATATTCGTCATGCTGACGCAGAGTGCCGCCTCGGCGAAACGCGTCAGCGAGGTCATCGAGCATCAGGCAAGCATCGAGAACCCTGCCAACCCGGTGATGGAAGTGCAGGATGGCAGCGTGGAGTTCAGGGAAGTGAGGTTTGACTATCAAGCCCCCCTGTCGTCCCCCGAGGGGGACACAAATGTCCTAAAGAGTAATGAAGCCCTCTCGGGGGCCGTAGGGGGGAATTCTCATCGCCGTTCCGCCCTCTTCAATGTGTCCTTTTCCATTTCTTCTGGTCAGACCATTGGCGTCATTGGTGGCACTGGCTCGGGCAAATCGACGCTGGTCAACCTCATCAGCCGCCTCTACGACACGTCGAAGGGCGAGGTCTTGGTGGGCGGTCGCAATGTGAAGGACTATGACCTGACGGCGCTGCGCAATGCTGTCAGCGTGGTGCTGCAGCAGAACACGCTGTTCAGCGGGTCGGTGATTGACAATCTGCGTTGGGGCAAGTCCGGCGCCACTTTGGAGGAATGTCGTGCTGCCTGCCGTATGGCGCAGGCCGACGAGTTCATCATGGAGATGCCGCAACAGTATGACACGCTGATAGCGCAGGGCGGCACCAACGTCAGCGGCGGTCAGAAGCAGCGCCTGTGCATCGCCCGCGCCCTGTTGAAGCAGCCTAAGATATTGGTCCTCGACGACTCGACATCGGCCTGCGACACCCGCACCGATGCCCGCATCCAGAAGGCGTTTCGCGAGCAGCTGCCGCAGATGACGAAGCTCATCATTGCGCAGCGCATCAGCAGCGTGGAGAAGTGCGACAAGATTATCGTGATGGACAATGGCGTCGTCACCGGCTTCGGCACACACAGCGAGCTGCTGGCCACCAATGCCCTTTATAAGGAGATTTACGACATACAGACACAGGACTCTGGCGACTTTGACGCAAAGAAGAAAGGAGGTACCGCATGAGACAGCCTTCATTTGGACGAGGCCCCGGCGGCCAGCGCGGGCAGGCCGGATTCCAGAAAGTGACAAAGCAGCAGCGGCAGGTCATGCTGCGACTCTTCGGCTTTGTGCTGAAGAACTATAAGTTCAGCATCCTCACCGTCTTGGTGTGCATCGTGGTGAGCAGCATCACGTCGCTCTTCTCCACGCTCTTCACCCGCACGCTGATTGACGACTACATCACCCCGCTGACGCAAGCCGCCAACCCCGAGTATGCTTCGCTGCTGCAGGCCCTCTTCCGCCTGGGACTCATCCTCCTGTTGGGTGTGGTGGCCGGCTATGCCTACAACCGCCTGATGATCAATGTCAGCCAGGGCACGATGCTGCGCCTGCGTAAGCAGATATTCGAGCGGATGGAGAAGCTGCCCCTCAACTATTTCGATACGCACCCGCACGGCGACCTGATGTCGGTGTACACCAACGACGTGGACTCGCTGCGCCAGATGATCTCCACGGCCATGGCGCAGGTGTTCTCGTCGCTCATCACCATTGTGGCCACATTCACGTCGATGGTGGTGCTCAGCATCCCGCTGACACTGGTCAGCATCTTCATCGCCGTGGTGATGATGGTGACGACGACAAAGCTGGGCAAGTGGTCGCGCGGCTTTTTCCGCACGCAGCAGGAGAGTCTGGCCAATGTGAACAGCTTCATTGAGGAGATGATGACGGGCCAGAAGGTGGTGAAGGTGTTCTGCCATGAGCAGCAGGCCGTGGCCGACTTTGAGACCATCAACGAGCGGCTGCGTTACTCGGCCTATAATGCCAACAAGATAGCCAACGTGGTGATGCCCGTCAACGGCAACCTCGGCAACCTCGGCTATGTGCTGCTGGCCGTCGTCGGTGCTGCTCTGGCTATCTCCCAGCTCTCCATCTTCGGTCTCCAGTTCACCATTACCTTAGGAACGATAGTGGCCTTCCTCCAGCTGAACAAGAGCTTCACGCAGCCCATCAGCCACGTGTCGCAGCAGATCAACAGCGTGCTCAATGCCTCGGTGGGTGCTGAGCGTGTCTTCGCCTTGGGCGATGCTGAGCCGGAGGTGGACGAGGGAACGGTGGTGTTGAGAGATGGCCAATGGTCGATGGCCGATGGCCAATGCCGAAAGGTGGAGGGCGACGTTGACTTCCAGCATGTGGACTTCGGCTATGTGCCTGAGAAGCAGGTGCTTTTCGACATCAACATCAACACGCAGCCTGGCCAGAAGATTGCCTTCGTCGGTGGAACGGGTGCTGGCAAGACCACGATTATCAACCTCATCAACCGTTTCTACGAGGTAGAGGAGAAAAGCCAGCAGCAGACCCACCCCCAGCCCCTCCCTGCAGGGAGGGGAGGAATTACCTCAAAGGCGGACTATACGGGCGTGCAAGGTGATAGCACCCCTCCCTCACAGGGAGGGGCCGGGGGTGGGTCTTCCGGGGCTGGGCCTGCTGCTGCCATCCTCTACGACGGCATCCCCATCACTGACATTCAGAAGAAGTCGCTGCGCAGGAGCATGACCATCGTGCTGCAGGAGACGCATCTCTTCACGGGCACGGTGCTCGACAATATCCGCTACGGCAGCCTCGATGCCACCGACGACGACTGTGTCAAGGCTGCCCAGCTGGTCGGCGCGCATGACTTCATCCGCCGTCTGGCCAATGGCTATCAGACGATGTTGCAGGGCGACGGCGGCAACCTTTCGCAGGGTGAGCGACAGCTCTTGGCCATCGCCCGTGCCGCCGTAGCCAATCCGCCCGTGCTGATTCTCGACGAGGCCACCAGCTCAGTCGACACACGCACCGAGCAGTTGGTGCAGCGGGGCATGGACACGCTGATGCGCGGGCGCACTACCTTCGTCATTGCCCACCGCCTGAGCACCGTGCGCAATGCCGACCAGATCATCGTACTCGACCACGGACGCATTGCCGAGCATGGCACACACGAGGAGCTCCTCGCCCTGCGCGGACAGTATTATCAGCTCTACACCGGCAACCAGATTGACTGATTGTTCCACATCAGTCCGCTACCCCAGAAAAATTCCCAGCGTGGGAATGTTTTGTTCCCACGCTGGGAATATTTTGTTCCCAGGCTGGGAATAATTTATTCCCACGCTGGGAATATTTTGTTCCCACGCTGGGATTTTTTTTCGAGCTTGCGCCTTTGTCCTTAAACTTCCGCACTGTAAGAAACTACTCGCCCCAGTCCTCAATGTCAGGGTATTCTTCAGCTTCTGAGTAGTCCATCACCACGTCGCAGTTGGCGAAGTCCACGTTCTCCGACATGTCATCGTGGTGGTGCTCAATCTTGCTGTTGCGGATGCTGACAGGTGCATAGCAGATGAACATCTGCCCCTTGATGTCCTTGAGGGTGCAGTGGGCGAAGAGGATGTCGGAGCAGTAGGGGTCGACGTACATGCCGCAGCCGTTGTTGAAAATCTTGCAGTGGTCGAAGCAGACGTTCTCTGAGCGGTACAGGTCGACGCCACGGTCGCTGCAGCCGTAGATTTCGGTGTTCTTCACAACAATGTTAGAGGTGCCGCTGGCCGACAGTCCGTTGACGCCGCAGCCGAAGAGGTGACAGTCCTCCACGACAATGTTCTCGCTGCCGTTGAACACCAGCACGTCGCCCACGCAGTCGCCAGTCTCCTCGTGGCCCAGCGTGAAGTTCTTGATGACAATGTCCTTGCACTTCTCGAAGTGCAGCACGTCGGCATAGCGTGGCGTGGCAAGCAGGAAGCCTTGGTCCTCGTGGGTCGCTTCGATGGTGATGTTGTTCAGACCTACGATGAAGAGCGTGTTGCCGTCGTATTCCGGTGCCCAGTACACGCCAGGCCTCAGGTGGTCGTTGTTTTCCTCCGGATAGCGCTTCAGCTTGCCCTCATCCACCAGCTCGTCGATGGCGTCGGTCATACGCAGCACGTCGTTCACAATGACATTGATATGCACATCGTTTTGCAGAGCGAGGATGAGCTCACGGGCAGTAGTCACGTCTATCGTCGTGACGTCATCCTCGTCGTCATCGGCCCTGTCCTCGGCCAGCTCCGTCTCGTCCTCATCGTCGTCATCGGCCTTCGACTTCGATTTGTTGTCCTTGCAGGATGCAAAGACCATACTCAGGACGAGCATCACCGATGCCGTCCATACCATCATTTTCAGTTGTTTGTTCATGTCTCAGAAAGGTTTTGTTGTCAATTTTGCCTGCAAAGTTATGAATTTTCTGTTTTTATTCTTGCTTTTTATTGGAAAAATAGTTAATTTTGCAGGTCAAATATTCAAAATAGATAATGTATAGGAGATTCTTACTGTTTTTTTGGGCCTTCGTGCCCATGGCTGTGATGGCCCAGTCCTTCGACTTCGACCTGACGAAGGCACAGCCCGTATATAATGAGCACGATGGCTATGGCTTCGATGTGATGCCGGCTCCCAATGTGAAGAAGCCCACCACGGCGCCGTTCTATTTCTCCGTCCGCGTGCCCGACGGCAACTACCGTGTGCGCGTCGTCCTTGGAGGCGTGAAGAATGGCAACACCACGGTGCGCGCTGAGGGACGCCGACTGATGATGGACAACATCGTGACGCCGAAGAAGAAAGACACGCAGACCGTGGAGTTTGTGGTGAACAAGCGCTCCACCCTCATCGAGGGCGACAAGCGGGTGAAGATTAAAGACCGCGAGAAGGGCTACCTGGCCTGGGACGACAAGCTGACCTTGGAGTTCAACGGGCCGCAGCCTGCCGTGCAGAGCATCCACATAGAGCCGGCCGATGTGCCCACCATCTACCTCTGCGGCAACTCCACCGTCGTGGACCAGAACTATGAGCCGTGGGCATCATGGGGGCAGATGATTACCCGGTGGTTCGGACCAGAGGTGGCCGTCAGCAACCATGCCGAGAGCGGACTGACAGCACGCACCTTCATCGCCTCTTTCCGTTTGGACAAGATTCTACAGACGCTGAAGGCCGGCGACTATGTCTTTGTGGAGTTTGGACACAACGACGAGAAGGAGAAGCGGCCGGGCGACGGAGCATGGTACCATTACCAGTATCAGCTGAAGATATTCGTCGATGAGGTGCGCAAGAAGGGTGCCGACATCGTCTTCCTCACACCCACACAGCGCCGCGCCTTCGACACCGACGGCAAGACACTGCTGAACACCCACGGCGACTTCCCCGCAGCCATGAAGGAAGTGGCACAGCGCGAGAAGGTGCCTCTCATTGATCTCAATCAGATGACGAAGACGTTCTTCGAGACCCTCGGCATGGAGAACTCGAAGCGCGCCCTGGTACATTATCCCGCCAACACCTTCCCCAATCAGGCGAAGCCGTTGGCCGACAACACTCATTTCAATCCCTATGGCGCCTACGAGGTGGCCAAGTGCGTCGTCATGGGCATGAAGCAGCTCAACCTACCACTCGTGCACGCTCTGCGCCCCGAGTGGAAGGACTTCGACCCCGCCCAGCCCGACGACTGGAGCACCTTCCAGTGGGCACCATCGCCAATGACGGAAAACCTGAAACCCGACGGAAACTGACATGAAAAAACTGATAGCAGGCATAGTGATGGGCATAATCGCCCTGCAAGCTACCGCTCAGTCTTGGCCAACCGTCACCCCTGAAGCCAAGGCGGGCGCAAGATGGTGGTGGCTCGGATCGGCTGTGGACAAGGAGAACCTGCAGTGGAACCTGCAAGAGTATGCCAAGCATGGCATCGGAGCGGTGGAGATTACCCCCATCTATGGTGTGCAGGGCAACGATGCCAACAATATAGAATACCTGAGCGAAAAGTGGATGGACATGCTGCGCTACACCGGTGAGCAGTGCAAGCTGAACGGCATCGAGCTCGACATGGCCACAGGCACAGGATGGCCCTTCGGCGGGCCCTGGGTGCCGCTGGAGGAGAGCGCCTGCCGTGCCATCTTCGTGGAGAAAGAGGTGGACAGCGAAGGCATCTGGACCACGGTCAACGGGCACAGAGGCTTGCAGCCCGACCAAACGGACACCAGCGTCATCGACCTCGCGCTCTCAGAGAAGGATGCGAAGAACGCCGTCCTCCACAAGGTCATGCTTTATTGCGATGGCAAGGCCACAGACGTGACCGACCAGGTAAAAGAAGGCAAGCTACCCCTCGCAACACTGAAAAACCGTGCGGTTGCAAACTCTCAACTCTCAACCCTCAACTCTCAACCCTCAACTCTCAACCCTCAACCCTCAACTCTCAACTCTCCACTAAAACTCATTGCCCTCTACATCAAGTATGGCGTGATGAAGGTGAAGCGTGCTGCCCCAGGCGGCGAGGGTCTCGTCATCGACCACTTCGACCGCACAGCCGTGGCCAACTACCTGAAGCACATAGAGCAGGCATTCGAGCGCACGCAGACACCCTATCCCCACACATTCTTCAACGACAGCTACGAGGTGGAGGCCGCCACATGGACGCCGAAGCTCCTCGAAGAGTTTGAGAAACGAAGAGGCTATAAGCTTGAAGACCATTTCCCCGAACTATTAGCCATCTCGTCGTCCACCGAGGGGGGCGTCCGCAAGTCAAATGAAGCCCCCTCGGGGGCAGTAGGGGGGGCTTCTGTCTTAGCTGATTATCGAGAGACATTAGGCGACTTGATACTTGAGAACTTCACCGAGCAGTGGACAGCATGGGCGCACTCTCATGGCGCCATCACCCGCAATCAGGCACACGGCTCACCCGCCAACCTCATCGACTGCTATGCCGCCGTCGACATCCCCGAGATCGAGGGCTTCGGACTTTCCGAACTCGGCATCAAGGGCCTGCGCACCGACCCCGGCAAGACACGCAAGAACGACAGCGACTACTCCATGTTCAAGTATGCACCGTCGGCAGCGCATGTCTGCGGAAAGCCTTACACCAGCAGCGAGACGTTCACATGGCTCACAGAGCACTTCCGCACATCGCTCTCACAGCTCAAGCCCGACCTCGACCTGATGTTCTGCGCTGGCGTCAACCACATGTTCTTCCACGGCACGTGCTACTCGCCAAAGGACGACCCCTGGCCAGGATGGAAGTTCTATGCCTCCATCGACATGAGCCCCACCAACAGCATCTGGCGCGACGCACCTTATTTCATGGACTACGTAGAGCGGTGCCAAAGCTTCCTGCAGTGGGGACAGCCCGACAACGACTTCCTCGTGCTGCTGCCCGTGCGCGATGCCTGGAAGAAAGCCACCGGCAAGCTGCTCATGCAGTTCTCCATTCACGCCATGGGAAAGCTGATGCCTGAATTCCGTGAAGCCATCCTCGACATCGACCGCGCCGGATTCGACTGCGACTACATTTCCGAGCGACTGCTCATGCAGACACAATGCCGCGACGGAGCCATCGTCACCGCAGCTGGCACCCGTTACAAAGGTCTCATCATCCCCGGCAACCTCGAGGCATCCACGCCGTCTCTTTCGTCCATTGCCCCGGCTGAGAGCCGGGACGAGGCACTGAAGCAGCACATCAACATGCTCAAAGCACAGGGAGCACACATCATCTATGGCATCGACCCTCAGCAGATGGCACAGGCTGCCAAACCGGAGACGATGAAGACGCAGCTCGGGCTGAAGGCCATACGTCGCAAGAACGCCACAGGCTACCACTACTTCATAGCCAACCTCACGCCCAATGATATCGACGCCCGTGTCCCGCTCGCTGTGCCATTCAAAGACGCACGATGGTTCAACCCACTCAATGGCGACATCACCATGGTCGACCACGACGGACGCAATGTCGCCATACGGCTGCGAAGCGGCGAGTCAATGATTCTGCAGGTCTACAACGACAGCATCCTCCTCCCACCGCCCGCCACAGTCGCCACCAACGCGCAAAAAGCCCCTCACGCCAACTATCCGCGAGAGCAAATCGCGCTGAACGGTCCTTGGACGCTCTCCTTCATCGACGAAGCACCACGCGCCTCTAAGACCTACACTCTCGACAAGCTACAGCCCTGGCAGACGCTCGACGAACAGACGGCCACACTCATGGGAACAGGTGTCTACACCACCACCGTCAAGCTCACCAAGAAAGACGCACCACCACAACAATGGAACATCGACCTCGGCGACGTGCGAGAGTCGGCACGCGTCTATATCAACGGACAGTTCATAGGTTGCGCCTGGAGTGTGCCCTTCGTCCTCGACACCAAGGGAGCACTCAAGGTCGGCGACAACGACATACGCATAGAAGTGACCAACCTGCCAGCCAACCGCATCGCCGACCTCGACCGGCGTGGCGTGCAGTGGCGGAAGATGGAGGAAATCAATGTCGTAGACATCAACTATAAGAAAACGCTATACGACAAATGGGAATCCATGCCAAGCGGACTCAATTCAGAAGTAAAGCTAACCCTTAAATACTAATGACCATGTCAGAACATCAGCATCATCACCATCATCATCACAAGGAGGACGACGCCACCAGGTTCAAGCGTAGAAGCCTGATGTCACTCCATCGTCGCAAAGTCATAAAAAAATATGCCTTCTGGGCACTGTGCATCATAGCAGTACTCATGGGCATCGCTACCATCGTCGTCTATAGACTCACCTAAAAAACACCATCACATCAACCGCAGCGCCATCCCATGTAAGTGAAAAGCATATTCCGGAAAAACACTTTCCGTCTCATAGGCGTGTTTGCCAATGCCACGCTGAAGGAGATGGTGGCCGCGCAGACTGAGGCAAAGGCCTATGCCCGTGTGGGGCAGCGGTGTGACTTGCCATTGCGACTGGAACATCTGCTGGGACCTGTCGACGACGACGAGGTGACACAGGCAGAAAACAGACTGAAGACGGTAGCGGCCGACTATAGCGCCGACACGCTGCTGTGGTTTGAGCGCGGACCTGATTCTGCCTGCGATGTAGAAGCCATACGCCTGCTCGACCAAGGACATACGGCTAAGGCACTTGCCTGTTGGCAGCAGCGCACTGACCATGCCGCCGCCCAGAACATCTTTGTGGCCGAGCTCCTCACAGAACGTTATGAGGAGGCCGTGAGGCATGCCCAGCAGCTGTTCACAAAAGAGGAAGACATCCGTCTTGTCTTGAATACGATTTGCACTGAAGAGAACAATGTACGTCTCAGCGATGTGCTGTCGCTGGTTGAGCAATTCCCGTTGTCGTCCTCTTCTGACTCGTTACTCCTTTGTGTAGTGCGCGACATGCTTACCACCAATGTCCGTCAGCGCATAGAGAACCATTTGGAATTGGCAGAAATAACCGAGAGAGAAGACGCAGAGCAACGAAGCAATGTGACTGCCCTGATGGTCGACGATGGCCATAACTGGTTGCCGTGGCTCGGTAAAACCATCGGTGTAGATAGTGCGGCCTACCAGATGCTGAGTGATCAGATGGCGGGACAGCTCTATCGATTGAATTTTCCGGTTTTCCTCGGCCAGAATGTTGAGCAAATGTACGAAGCTTTGAAGCTTGCAGCCAATCTGGCAATCGATGAGTCTTTGAAGGTCAAGACAAAGAATGCGCTGTCTGTTTCCGAGAAGCTCATCACGGCATGGAGAGAGCGTACATTCGTTAATGAGCCGGGCAATGAAGAACATTCTTTTGGCGATATCATTCGCTCCTGCCTCGTTTACGTTATTATCTGGGTGATATTTCTGGGATTGTTTAAAGTCTGCTTCCCCAATGGTATCAGTACTATGAAAAAAGTCCGGCAACGCCCCAAAATTGAAATCCATCACCCCGTTCTTGATGTGCCCAATTACAAACTGCCTGATTTGGAGAAATTTGCGCTTCCCAATGTGCCTGCGCTTCACGGCCTGCCTGTGCCGTTAGAGTCTGTCAGGTATGTAGGCAAAGATGAGCAGGAGCTGAAAATGTTTGAGAAACGCTTGGAAGAGATGCTGAATGATGAATTCCAGTATGATCAAATGTCTCCTCCCGTCACTGTTCCCGATGTTTCTGCCGATGCAGAAGACTCTGCCAGTCCCATTGAACCTGACGAGCCGATTTCTCCTGACGAGCCGATTTCCCCTGACGAGCCGATTTCTCCTGACGAGCCGATAGTGCCTGACGAACCGATTTCTCCTGACGAGCCGATAGTGCCTGAGGAATCTCCAGCCGGGGCTGATGAACCTATACTGCCGCAAGAACCCACAGAAACTGAATAATTTCCCCTTACGCCTATGAATGAACAACACGAAATGGTATTGGCTCTTGCCGACGAACTGGTGCGCATGCAGCAGAACTTGGCCCGCATGGATTCTGCTGTGCGGGGCTACAAGCAACTGCAGCGTTCCGTGCAGCGTATGAATACTATTCTGCAGGCTGCCGGCTATGAGGTTGTAGACATGCTGGGACAGCCCTATAGCGACGGTATGCGCGTGGTGGCAAGCTTCAACCTCGACGACTCAATGCCTCCGGGGCAGCAACTTATCACTGCCGTGTCGCGGCCACAAGTAAACTATCAAGGGGAGATGATTCAGGTGGCTATGGTCACCGTCAGTCAGAAACCATAATACAACTTCATCCTTATGCGACAGAAAATCGACTATGGCATAGACCTCGGCACCACCAATTCCTCCATTTGCCGAATGGAGAAGGGCGTTCCCATGCTGATGCGCACCGACACGCTGCGTGAGGTCATGCCCTCGTGCGTGTCGTTTACCCGCCGTCAGAACATCAAGGTGGGTGAAAGCGCCTACAACGACCTGAAGTTAGACAATCGCCGGGCCACACTCACATGGCGGACAGAGAGCCAGAACACCTTTCAGGAGTTCAAACGCACTATGGGCACCGATACTGTCTACCACAGCAGTCACATGCAGCACGACTACAGCAGCATAGACCTTTCGGCCCAGGTACTCAAGGCACTGAAGGCTCTGGTAACCGACGAACAGCCGCAGGCCGCTGTTGTCACCGTGCCGGCAAAGTTCACCGTCAACCAAAAGACGGCCACGCTGCAAGCGGCTGAGCAGGCTGGATTTACACAGTGCGAGTTGCTGCAGGAGCCTATTGCTGCCGCTATGGCCTACGGACTGTCGGCCACACAGAAGGACGGTTGCTGGCTGGTGTTCGACTTTGGCGGGGGAACTTTCGATGCCGCATTGCTGCGTGTTGAGGACGGCATTATACGTGTGGCCGATACAGAGGGCGACAACTACTTAGGCGGCAAGAACCTCGACTACGCCATCGTCGACCGGCTGTTGCTGCCCCACCTTGGGGCCAACTTCTCGCTGCAGAATACACTGGCCGACGAACAAAAGCGTCAGCTGCTGAGGGAAGCCTTGAAGACATACGCCGAAGAGGCGAAGATTCATCTCTCAGTGAACGGGCAGGATGACATCCTTTCAAACTTGGGCGAGCTGGGCTGCGACGATGACGGTGAAGAGATGGAACTCGATCTCACCATTACACAGAAACAGGCTTTCAGCGTGATGCGCCCATCGCTGCAGAAAGCCGTTGACAGCTGTCTTGAGCTGTTACGCCGCAACAATTTGACAGGAAGCAATCTCAACAAGATAATTCTGGTGGGAGGACCTACGCGTCTGCCTTTAGTGCAGCAGATGCTCAGCGAACAGATAGCTCCCGTGGTGGATAACAGCATTGACCCCATGACTGCTGTGGCTACTGGTGCTGCGCTCTACGCCTCCACCATCGACCTCATCCAACCCTCATCGCCCAACACTTCCCTGTCGCCCCGTGCCATACAGCTGGAGGTGGGATACGAGGCTACAACCGTAGAGCTGACCGACTGGGTGAGTCTGAAGTTGGCACTGGGACAGAAATACACGAAAGTGACAGCCTTGCTGACAAGAGCCGACAAAGCCTGGGACAGTGGCAGGGTGGAGGTGAACACTCAGGGCAGGGTTGTGACCGTACAGTTGGTTGAAGGCAGGGCCAACGCTTTCAACATCAGCCTTACCGATGAGAAAGGCAATGCCCTGGAGGCATCGCCAGACTCGTTTACCATCCTGCAAGGCACGCGTGTGGGCAGTGCTGTGCTGCCCTATCATATAGGCATCTCCGTGTGGAGTGAGCAGAAGGCCGATGGCGTGTTCATGCCTTTCATGGGTTTGGAAAAGAACAAGTCCCTGCCCGCCGTAGGCGTCATACGCAACCGCCATACCACTTGCCAGTTGCGGCCAGGCGTTGAGGACGACATGGTAAAGATTCCCGTTTATCAGGCTGACAGCTATCAGCATCTCGCCAGGGCATATCTTTATGAGTGGGTGGCCGACGTTGTCATCACTGGCGACGAGGTGCCCTGCCTCATACCTAAGGGAAGCATCGTTGAGGTGACGCTGCGGGTAGACAGCAGCGAGCAGATGACGCTTGAGGCCTATTTCCCTGAGCAGGACTGCACGGTGGAGAAACATCTTGACACCAGCCGTATGCACTCGGTGGCTGAGGCGGCACAACGCATCATCGCCGACATTGCCAGCGCATACGGTAGTCTGGCCATGATGGCCGAGAACGGAATAGATGTGTCACACCTTCAACAGTTGCTGGCCGACGTTGAGGCCGACAACCGCGTGAACACCGAGAAGAAGGCTGTGCTGCAACACCTGAAAGAGGTGCTGCGCCGTATTGAGGCGCTCGAAGGGGCATCGGAGTGGGAACATACCAAGAGTGTGCTGCTGCACGCTCTAGAGGAGTTGAAGACTGCACAAGCCTGTCTGGGCAACAGCCAGGGCGAGTTGCGGCTGAAGGAACTGCAGGCACAGGTGGATGAGGTGCTGGAGTCTAAAGACGAGAAGACGGCCAAGCGCCTCGCTGGTATGATGAAGAAACAGAAGGAAAGACTGCTCGAAATGCAGTGGCTAGTAAACTGGGTGAGCAGTCAGGATCTGTACTTCCATCAATATGATTGGACCAACGCCGACAAGGCACGCAAGCTCATTGACAGCACGAAGCAAATCATTGAACAGGGCACTACATTGGAACAGCTCAATGCCTATGCCAATGCCATCTACGCTATGAAGATCAAACCTCCCCAGCCTGAAGGCCAATCGGGGTCCTCATCTTCTACTCAAAAAAGAACCGCAACCGACGATGGCGACGAACGCTTTCACCGGCTGCTCTATTAACGCCATTCTCACCTCTTATGACTTATCAGAAAGGACAAATCATAGGTGGCTATACCGTGCTCTTCTACATCGGAGAGCAGACTGGCGGCGAGCTGTACCGTGTGCGCAGCAGCCAAGGGCGGCTCTGTTTCTTGAAGCTGTTCACCCCTGCCAGCTTCCCTTCTGCTGAGAGAATGTCAGACGAACATCCAGCACTCTTGGGAAGGGGACAGGCAGTAGTTGAGCCGTCTGAGGTGACGCTGCGCCGAAACATTCTGCATCCTAATGTCTGCCAGTTCATTGATAGCGGCATAGCTGAAGACAACCGTCATTATATGGTGACGCAATTTGTGAGTAGCGAGACACTGGCCGACCGGCTGCGGCGGCTGTCGGTCATGACTGTGGAGGACGCCTGCCAACTCACGGCAGCCCTTCTGCGTCTGCTCAACGACTTGCACCGCCAGGGCATTGCACATCGGGCCATCGGTCAGCAGTCCATCCTGCTCGACCTCACGGGGACTCTCGACGATTTCCGCCTTACCGACTTCGCACAGGCCGCTGATGCCGAGGGCGTCTCCGTGGCTGACGACCTCTATGCCGCAGGGCGCCTGTTGTTCCGCATGGTGTTTGGCATGGAGGCAGAACAGCCGCTGCGCATCCCCAACCTGCAACTTCCTTCCAATGGCGGGAAGCAGTGGGGCGGCGTTGACAGGCTGACGCGCGTCCTCTCAAAGGCTTTGGCTGACGATGCTTCCTGTCGTTTCAGCAGTGCCAACGACTTCCTGCTGGCGCTGACGGGACGTGCCGACCATCTGCTCTCGTCTCTTAACCCTTCGCCGTCTGACCATGCAAAGGGTTTTGCCAAGGTACAGGGCGGTGGCTTTGCCGATGTGGCAGGCATGAAAGAGCTGAAGAAACTGCTCAGTGAAGAGGTGCTCTACGTGCTGCGTGACCGTGAGCGGGCATTGCGCTACTGTTTGAATATCCCCAACGGTATGTTGCTTTACGGACCGCCGGGATGCGGAAAGACGTTCATTGCCGAGCGTTTTGCTGAAGAAGCGGGCTACAATTTCCGTTTCGTGAAGTCATCGGATCTGGCCAGCATCTACATACACGGAACGCAGGAGAAGATTGCACTGCTCTTCGACGAGGCGCGTGCAGCGGCACCCTGTGTACTCTGCTTCGACGAGTTTGAGGCACTCGTGCCGCAGCGCACACAAACACAAAACGCCGGTCAAAGCGCAGAGGTCAATGAGTTCCTCACACAGCTCAACAACTGCGGAGAGGACCAGGTGTTTGTCATTGCAACGACCAACCAGCCGCTGCTCATCGACACTGCGGTGCTGCGAAGAGGACGTATCGACCATCTCATCTATGTGCCCATGCCCGACGAGGAGGCAAGGCAGCAGCTGTTTGACATTCATCTGAAGAATCGGCCCAAGGCTGCCGACATCGACTGCCAACGCCTGGCACGCCTGACAGAAGGCTACATAGCCAGCGAGGTGGCATACGTCGCACATCAGGCGGCATTGAGGGCATCGCGCACTGACGCACTCATCACACAGCAACTGATGGAGCAGGTGGTGAGCGAAACAAAGCCACGAACGCCGGCTGACACTGCTAAACGCTATGAGGCCATGCGGCTACAATTGGAGCAGCGACGGGAACAAAGACCTAAGATAGGGTTCTGACAGCGGCTGGCAGGTCACGGTCGTCGAGCACACGGAAGCGCTGACGGGCCTTCGCAATGTCGGCACCATCCACGTCGGAGCTGCACCAAGCCACACCGGCGGAGCAGGCGGACATCGTGCGACCCAGCGGGTCGATGATGGCCGAGCCGCCGATGTAGTCGCAGGCTGTGTCGCTGCCCACACGGTTGACGGCCACCACACAGCACTGGTTCTCTATGGCACGGGCACGGGTGAGTGTCTCCCACGCCAGCTGCCGCTTCGCAGGCCAGTTGGCGACGTAGATGATGGCATCGTAAAGGAGGGGGGAGAAAGGGGCAGCGGAAGGTGAGAGAGGGCTTCTGCCGTAGCGTGAGAAGACGGGGAAGCGCAGGTCGTAGCACGTCTGCAACAGCAGGCGAAGGCCCTTCCACTCGGCCACCACTGCCTCTTGGCCAGCGGTGAAGAACGTGTCCTCGCCGCCGTGGCGGAACAGGTGGCGCTTGTCGTAGAACACGGTGGTGGCAGGCGTGACGAAGTAATGGCGGTTGCGGTACTTGCCGTCGCTCGTGCGCACGGCCAAGCTGCCGCTGATGGCACACTCTTTGCTCCGCGCCGTATCTTTCATCCATGTTAGCGCCTCGCTCTGCTCCTCGTCTTCGGCTATGCCTTCAGGCGCTACGCAGAAGCCGGTGGCCCACATCTCGGGCAGCACAAAGAGCGTGTCGCTCATGCCATCGGCCGCTGCTTCGCTCATCAGCCGCTCCGCCCGCTTGATGTTCTCTTGAGGTGCTGACCATGCAATGTCAGTCTGCAGAATGGTAATCTTCATGGTAAAAGTCTTTTGTCAGTTCGTGATACGCGGCGCTGCCGATGGTTAGCTCCTGCCGCTGCAGCACGGCGGGATGCTTCCTGTAAGCCAGAAGCACTCGCTTAGGCGGCTTGGCCGACGAGGTCTTCACCATGCACACACGGCTCTTGAAGAGTCCGGCCAACGAAGCCTCGGCATCCATGCGCTGCTGCTGGTCGGCAGGCACGATGACGCTCAGCTCGCCGTCGTCGCGCAGCAATTGCCAGGCGTTGGTGGCCAGTGTGCGGTAGGTCAGCGTGCCGTCATGGCGTGCCATCGTCCGTTTGTCGTCGGGGCAGGGCAGGGACTGTGTGAAGAACGGCGGGTTGCAGACAATGGCGTGCCACCCTCTCTCACTGCTTTCCACAGTATCAGCAAAGACCTGCCGAAGGATGGCAACGCGGTCGGAAAAGGACGGGGCAGCATCAGCAAAGTCCTGTTGGAGGATGGTGACGCGGTCGGAGAAGGGCGAGGCAGCAACATTCTCCTGCGCCTGAAGGACGGCGTCGGCATCGATGTCGATGCCCACCACCCGTGCCTCGGGAAACCGCTGTGCCATCATCAAGGCGATGAGGCCGGTGCCCGTACCCACATCGAGGACACGCACTGTCCCTTCAACATTTGGCACAGAGGCCCACGCCCCCAAGAGCGTCCCGTCCGTACCCACCTTCATGGCGCACCGCTCCTGCCAGACAGTGAACTGCCGGAAAGCAAAATAGCTGTTCTTCATCGGCGGCAAAGTTACGAATAAACGAGTGAAATGCAAAAGGAAAACTTGTTTTTCTTTTCATTTCCAAGTGTTAGTAACTTCGGCAAAGCCAAAGTTACGAATAAACGAGTGAAATGCAAAAGGAAAACTTGTTTTTCTTTCATTTCCGAGTAATGAATTAGGCAATACCTAAAAATGAAGCCCCGAGTAACAGCATTTTTGTTATATGGAAGTGCAATATCTTGAAAGCTTTCGGTAGCAAGAGCGATAGAGCTGAGCACGCGGTCGAGAAAAGCAAAGTTTTGTTAGAAGTGTACAGAGCCTTTGTACACACTGTACAGAGGCTCTGTACACTTCTCGCCTGCTTTCCGCGTAAACGACGCAGTGATGCCGTAAACACAAGGACATCAGAAAAAGCCATGACTAACCTAAGCCAAGAAAAACACTAATTATTCGTAATTCTTTCAGCACTTTGAGCTATTGTGAAGAAAAATGTGTAATTTTGCAGGCTAAAAACAAGGAAAAAGAAGAATGAGTGACAGTCACAGCAACAAGGCATTCTCGATGATTGCCGACATAGACGGAGATTTTTCAAGCCTGATAGATGTAGATCTGCCGAGCGAGCTGCCCATCCTGCCCGTCAGGAACCTGGTGCTCTTCCCGGGCGTCGTCTCGCCCATATTGATAGGCCGCGAGTCCAGCATGAGGCTGGTGCGCAAGGCCGAGAAGTCAGGCACGCTGATTGGCATCGTGTGTCAGAAAGACCCCGACGTGGAAGAGCCTGGATTGGAAGACCTCTTCACCTACGGTGTCTTTGCCAAGGTGGTGAAGCAGCTCACCCTGCCCAATGGTGCCGTCACAGCCATCATACAGGGGCTGGGACGTCTGCGACTGAAGGACATCAGCGCAGAGGTGCCCTTCCTCACGGGCGTAGTGGAGAGCGCTCCGGAAATCATGCCAGAGAAGCGCGACAAGGAGTGGAAGACAGCCATGGACGACTTGCGCAAGCAGGTGGAGGAATACATCAACATCAGCGACGACATACCCGACGAGGCCAGCTTTGCCATACGCAACATCTCTAATAATATGATGGCGCTGAACTTCGTCTGCTCGAACATGCCCTTCTCCACCAAGGAGAAAAACAACCTTATCAGCGTCGACTCGATGAAGGAGCGCCTCTTCCTCACGATGAAGGCCCTCAACCGCGAGATCAACCTGCAGAACCTGAAGGCCGACATCCGCAACAAGACCCGCGAAGACCTGGACGAGCAGCAGAAGAACTACTTCCTGCAACAGCAAATCAAGAACCTGCAGGCTGAGATAGGCAGTGGCTCGTCGCCCGAGAAGGCCGCCCTGATAGAGAAGGCCAGAGACAAGAAATGGTCGGAGGAGGTGGAGGCCACCTTCTATAAGGAGATAGAGAAGCTGGACAGCCTGCAGGTGCAGTCGCCCGACTTCAACGTGCAGCTCAGCTATCTGCAGACCTTCGTCAGCCTACCGTGGGGCGAGTACACCAAGGACGACCTCAACCTGCAGCGGGCACAGAAGATTCTGGACCGCGACCACTACGGCATGGAGAAGGTGAAGGAGCGCATCCTGGAATATATGGCTGTGCTCTCATTGCGCGGCGACCTGAAGAGTCCCATCCTCTGCCTCTACGGCCCTCCGGGCGTGGGCAAGACCTCACTGGGCAAGAGCGTGGCAGCCGCCATGAAGCGCAAGTATGTGCGCATCTCCTTAGGCGGCCTGCACGACGAGGCCGAGATTCGCGGACACCGCCGCACATACGTCGGCGCCATGCCTGGACGCATCATCAAGAGCATACAGAAGGCGGGCTCCAGCAACCCCGTGTTCATACTCGACGAGATAGACAAGGTGACGCAGGCCACCATCAACGGCGACCCCGCATCGGCCATGCTCGAAGTGCTCGACCCAGAGCAGAACACCGCCTTCCACGACAACTACCTCGACGTGGACTACGACCTGTCGAAGGTGCTCTTCATCGCTACGGCCAACAACCTCAGCACCATACCCAAGCCACTGCTCGACCGCATGGAGATTATAGAGCTGAGCGGCTATATCACCGAAGAGAAGATAGAGATAGCTAAGCGCCACCTCATACCCCGCGAACTGGAGAACACGGGCCTGAACACGGTGAAACCGAAGCCCACGTTCAACAAGGCTGCCATCGAGAAAATCATCGAGCAGTACAGCCGTGAGAGCGGCGTGCGCCAGCTGGAGAAGCAGATAAACAAGGCGCTGCGCAAGCTGGCGTACAAATTTGCAACAAAAGCCCCCCTGTCGTCCCCCGAGGGGGACACAAATGTCCGCAAGGGTAATGAAGCCCCCTTGGGGGCAGTAGAGGGGGCCAAGATTACGCCCTCGTCGCTCGAAGACCTGCTGGGCAAGCCGCCTTTCTATCGCGACATCTACCAGGGCAACGACTATGCCGGCGTGGTCACCGGACTGGCCTGGACCAGCGTGGGCGGCGAGATACTGTTCATCGAGACATCGCTGTCGAAGGGCAAGGGCCAGAAGCTGACGCTGACCGGCAACCTCGGCGACGTGATGAAGGAGAGCGCCGTGCTGGCCTTAGAGTATGTGAAGGCCCACGCCGACGTGCTCAGCATCGACTACCGCATCTTCGACAACTACAACATCCACATCCACGTGCCCGAGGGCGCCACGCCGAAGGACGGCCCGTCGGCGGGCATCACCATCGCCACCTCGATAGCCTCGGCGCTGACACAGCGCAAGGTGCGCAAGAACACAGCCATGACGGGCGAGATAACCCTGCGTGGCAAGGTGCTGCCCGTGGGCGGCATCAAGGAGAAGATTCTCGCCGCCAAGCGTGCCGGCATCACCGACATCGTGATGTGCCAGGAGAACGAGAAGGACATCCTCGAGATACCCGAGATGTACCTCAAGGGCGTCACCTTCCACTATGTCGAGGATGTGCAGGACGTGTGGGCCTTCGCCCTCACCGACGAGCTGGTGAAGAATCCCGTGGCCTTCGACATCACGGAAGAGGCCCATCCTGCTCAATAACTCATAGGCCTCATAGGTCTAATAAGTCTAATAGATCCCATAAGTCCTATAAGTCCTATAAGTCCCATAAGTCCCATAAGTCTCATAAGTCCCATAAGTCTCATAAGTCCCATGACCTTCCAGCTACAGCACACCGACCCAGCCTCCGACGCCCGCGCCGGCCTCATCACCACCGACCACGGACAGATTCAGACACCTATCTTCATGCCCGTGGGCACCTGCGGCACGGTGAAGGGCGTGCACTTCAGCGAGCTGAGAGAGCAGGTGCAGGCACAGATCATCCTGGGCAACACCTACCACCTCTACCTGCGTCCCGGCTTAGAGATACTGAGGAAGGCGGGCGGCCTGCATCAGTTCAACACTTGGGACCGGCCCATTCTGACCGACTCGGGCGGCTTTCAGGTCTTTTCGCTCACCAGCATCCGCAAACTGAGGGAGGAGGGCTGCGAGTTCCGCAGTCACATCGACGGCTCGAAGCATATCTTCACGCCCGAGAACGTGATGGACACGCAGCGCATCATCGGTGCCGACATCATGATGGCGCTCGACGAGTGTCCGCCGGGCGAGAGCGACTATCAGTATGCGAAAAAGTCATTGGGTCTGACGCAGCGCTGGCTGGAACGCTGCATCAAGCGCTTCAACGAGACGGAGCCGCTCTACGGCCATCAGCAGACGCTCTTCCCCATCGTGCAGGGCTGCAAATACAGAGACCTGCGCGAGGATGCCGCCAAGCATGTGTGCGACCTGTTGCCCACGATAGGCGACGGTCAGGGCGGCATGAGCATCGGCGGTCTGGCCGTAGGCGAGCCTACTGAGGTGATGTACGAGATGATAGAGGTGGTGAACGCCATCCTGCCCAAGGACCGGCCACGCTACTTGATGGGTGTGGGCACGCCGCAGAACATCCTCGAGGCCATAGAGCGCGGCGTCGACATGTTCGACTGCGTCATGCCTACCCGCAACGGGCGCAACGCGCTGCTCTTCACCTACCACGGCACGATGAACCTGCGCAACAAGAAGTGGGAGCAGGACTTCAGCCCCATCGACCCCGACGGTTGCTACATCGACCGGCTGCACACCAAGGCCTACCTGCACCACCTCTTCAAGGCACAGGAGCTGCTGGCCCTGCAGATAGCCTCTATCCACAACCTCGCCTTCTACCTCCGCTTAGTGACCGACGCCCGCCAGCACATCATCGCCGGCGACTTCACCCACTGGAAGCGCAGCGTCATAGAAGACCTCGGGAAAAGAATATAACGAAAAGACGTAATGACGTTATCACGTGATAACGTGATAACGTCATTACGTGATAATGAAAAAGCTAAAACGCCATCAATGAAGCGTCTCGACTGGTATATCATCAAGAAGTTCATCGGCACCTACATCTTCGCCATCCTGCTGATTATCTCTATCAGCATCGTGTTCGACTTCAACGAGAACATGGCGAAGTTTGCCAATAACCATGCACCGTGGCGAGCCATCATCTTCGACTACTACGCCAATTTCATCCCTTATTTCGCCAACCTCTTCTCACCGCTCTTCGTCTTCATTGCCGTCATCTTCTTCACGTCGAAGCTGGCCGGCAACAGCGAGGTCATAGCCATGCTGGCCTCTGGCACCAGCTTCCGCCGGCTCTTGCGGCCCTATATGCTGTCGGCAGCCCTCATTGCGGGCATCAACTTCTTCCTCGGGGCCTACGTCATCCCCGGCGGAAACATTGTGAGACAGAACTTTGAGACCCTGTACAAGAACAAGAAGAAACAGACATCAGCCTCGAATGTTGCCCTGCAGGTGGGGCCGGGCATCGTGGCCAGCATCCAGCAGTACGACAACAACTCGAAGCGAGGCTACGGCTTCGCCCTCTATAAGTTTGAACAAAAGAAACTGGTAAGCCAGATGACTGCCAACGTCATCCAGTATGACACCATCAGCGACAGCCGCTACCATTGGAAGGCCACCAACTATAAGATACGCACGCTGAAGGGCTTGAGGGAAAAGATTGAGACCGGAGCCGAGATTGACACCATGATTATGATGGAGCCTATGGATCTGGTCTACTCGAAGGGTCAGCAGGAACAGTTTACCTCACCTGAGCTGCTGCGCTACATCTCGAAGCAGCAGGAACGCGGATCCACCAATGTGGTGCAATACGAGGTGGAATATCACAAGCGCATCGCCACCAGCTTTGCCTCGTTTATCCTCACCATCATCGGTGCCTCGCTGTCCGCCCGCAAGCGCAAGGGCGGCATGGGCCTCGCGTTAGGCATCGGCCTGGCCCTCTCGTTCACCTATATCCTGCTGCAGACCGTATCGGCTACCTTCGCCATACAGGCCAACATGCCGCCCATGCTTGCAGCATGGCTGCCCAACCTCCTCTTCATCGTCATCGCCTATTTCTGCTACCGGCAGGCACCTAACTAAAAACGCCTTTGTCACGCCCTCGACTTGCAGGGCGGACTGCTACAGCTTGCCCGCAGACCTTAGTAGGCGTGCTCGTCGTGAATGAAGAGGCTCTTTATGGTTATCCAGATGATGCGCAGGTCGAGCCAGATGCTCCAGTTCTCGATGTACCAGATGTCGCGCTTCACGCGTTCTTCCATCTGCCACAATTCCTTCGTCTCGCCGCGGAATCCCGTCACCTGTGCCCAGCCGGTGATGCCAGGCTTTACGAAGTGGCGCACCATGTAGGAACCAATCAATTGTGAATATTGCTGGGTATGCAGCAGCATGTGAGGCCGTGGTCCCACGATACTCATGTTGCCCGTCAGCACATTCCAGAATTGCGGTAGCTCGTCGATGTTGTATTTTCGCATAAAGCTGCCGAAGGGGAACTTCCTTGGGTCGTCTTCAGTGGCCTGCAGCCTGTCAGCCTCTTGGTTGGTGTGCATGGAGCGGAACTTGTAGCACATGAATACCTTGCCATTGATGCCCGTGCGCTGCTGACGGAAGAAGACGGGACCGGGGCTCTGCATGACGATGAGGAGGGCGATGAAAGGCAGCAGTGGCAGAATACAGAGCAGGACAAGGAATGAAACAACGATGTCGAACCCACGCTTCATCACTCTGTTGACAATGTTCTCCAAAGGCACCTCGTGGGTGGTGAACACCTCCATGTCGTCGAGGAACTCGCGTTTCAGGTTCAGGTCTAGCCTGTCCTCCGTGGCTGGTAAATAATAGAAATGTATGACGTGGCGGTCGCAGTAGTCGGACAGCACCCGTATTTCTTCGCGTTCGGTTCGCGGTAGACAGACATATACCTCATCGCCCAGGTCAAGCACCTTGTCTGCTTTGACGTCCTCCATCAGCTTGAGCTTCGACCCTAACCGCAAGAAAGCACTCTCTCTGCTTTTGCTCTCGCTGTCGTTAAGATTGCCTTCAAAGCTAAGCTCCGTGTCTGCATAGTATCCCTTCACACGATAGCCCAGGGTGGTGTCTGTGTCCAGCCTGTTGTATAGCGTGGCGAGTGCAGGATCAGCACCGATGAACGACACTGTCCGGGTGTTCATGCCCGCCTGGCGGAAGCGTTTGATGGCATAACGCTCGAAGAGGCGCACTGTGATGAGAAGAACAATCATGCTGAGCCCCATCAGCAACAACAGTTTGCCCACGGGTACCGACATCTCCACTGCTTTCATCACGATATAGGCGATGGTGGTCTGCGCAATGATTAGCTCGCACACTCTGCGCAGGATGTCGCCGCCAGACACCAGTCGCAGATGTATGATGGTGCTGAACTTCCACTGAGCCAACAGCATCGCCATGTTGCATACCAGCCAGAACACCTCAGTGATGTTATTGCTCCATTGGCTCATGGCAGGATGCAACCAACGGAAGATCAACAGCAGTCCGTTGAGCAGCAGCAGATCGCCTACGATAACTATCCGTTTGATGAGCGTGTTTGTTTGGTTGTTTCGCCGAGTCATGTGTGTGTTATCTTGTTTTCTTGGCTGTGCGTTCCCTCAGCACGTTGATGATGAAGAGTGGGTTGCCCAGCAGGTATCTGCGCCACATGCGCTTTGGTTCCTTCAGCAGGCGGTAGAGCCATTCCATCGAGTGCTGCTGACACCACAATGGAGCCCGCTTCGCAGTGCCTGCATAGAAATCGAACACCGCACCGATGGTGCCCACATGGCAGTGGATGTCGAGCTCGCTCCAGTGCTGCCACACCCATTTCTCCTGTTTGGGCGCGGTCATGCCTATCCACAGCAGGTCAGGGCAAGCCTCGTTGATGGCTTTGACGATGGCCGCGTTGTCCTCGTCGGAGAACTCTGCCTTGTAAGGAGGCGAATAGGTGACGACCTCAATGTTTGGATAGTCCACCGCTGCCCTCTGCCGTATCTTTTCCAGCACCGTGTCTGAGCTGCCCATGAACATCACTCGCTCTTTGTCATTTCCCTTTTTCCCTTTATCGTTTAGCCTTTGCATTTCGAAGGTGTAAAGATCCCATCCGGCGATTCTCTCCTTCGGCTGCGACTTTGCCTTCGTCCATCGGCAGACCTTCACGATGCTGGCCCCGTCGGGAATCAGGTAATCGCCCTTGGTCAAAGCCTCTGCAAATGCCGCATCCTTCTGCGCCACATTATATGAGTGCGCATTGATGGTGTTGATGAGCACCTTGCCCTCAGGAATCATGCCCAGTTCGTCCTTGGAGCCCACCAAATATAGTTCAGAGAGTTTGAGCATTGTTTTTGTTCTTCAGCACATCCTCATACAGCGACATCATCTTTTTGGCTTTGTTTTCCCACGATAGTTCTTCTGCTCTTTGCTGACAGTTTTGTGACATTGCCACTAAAGTGTTGCGATGGTCATAGAGGTATGCTATTCTGTTTGCAAAGTCTTTGATAGATTGTTCGGGGGTAGACAGGGGGATTTTTATTCCCACTTGTTCTGTGATGACAGCAGACATGCCGCAAGTGTCAAAGCATAGCACGGGGAGACGATTACTGATGGCTTCTAAAACAACAGTTGAAGTGTCTTCGTTAACACTTGTGAATAGGAACAAGTCTGCATTTCTCATTTCCTCTATCACTTGTTTGTTTGGGCAACTACCCATCCATTGTATCCTGTCCTCTATACCCACTTGTTTGGATAACTCCTTAGCGTATTCTTCTTGTTCCTTGCTTCCAGTTCCAAATACTTTGAGCATGAGTTTTCTGTTTGCAACAGTTGCAATGGCCTTGATCGCTAAGTCTAATCTTTTCCTGAAATCAAATTTCCCGACCCAGATGATTGTCAACGAATCATTCAAGAATCTTTCCCGATTGGCAATAGGATAGGTTTCAACGATTGTTCCTGTTTCTGGGATAATTATAGATTCCAAGTGTTTGTGTTTTTTTATTGCCTTATTTGAATCAGGAATGGCTGAAATAAGCAAGGATGCCTGTTTCATGGCTAAACCCACCCTCCAGCTATGCTTGATTTGCCATGTGTTTAGACGGTTCTTGATGAGCATGAAAGTCTTCATTTTCCACGATGCCCCTTCGGTGTATTGCATGGGAAATTGTTTCAAACCGCCTATAGGTCCCCACACAAACGGGATACCAGTTTCTTTGCTTATTTCCCACAAATATCCAGGTTCACGGAACCCAATCATGTTTAGTTGATGCAGAATGTCTATAGCCTCATCTTCGCAAATCTTCCTTGCCAACTCCAAAGTCTTTTTCTGCCATTTCCTGTAGTAATAGTAGAAACGCCAGTCGCCTTGGTTCCAACACATCCGCCTGACTTTCTCCGTAACAGGAAGATAATAGAAATGCATGTTTGCACCCTGAACTAACGTCGGAACCATTTCCTCAATCTTGTCTCGGAACTCACCTTCCGTTATAATGTGTAGTTCGCAATGGCTTGCTAGGTTCACGCACCAGTTCCACCCCATCCCTGGTTCACTGCCCAAATATGGTGAGCATGCGTATGCACTAACTAATACCTTCATCGTAGATAATCAAAACAGTTCCAACTTTTTATGAATCTCCAATAAGCGACGATTATTTGTTTTAGACGAAACCAATTTAATTACAAAAGGACTTGAGTCTATATGCGAACTGACATTATGTGTGCCGCTCCAACGGTGTTGTGCAAGAACTTTATTCACAATTCCATAATTGTCCTTGAATTGGGATACCAACATTATAAAGTTATCGTGAAGTGGAATGTTAGGAAACGGTAAAAACGAATTGAACTCATGGCGTGTAAAGCCGCAACTGAAACTATATAGTTTCGTATTTCTCCTAAATCGCCATCGAGGCTCTTTCTCATAAAATACAGTGCCAATTCTTTTGAGTTTTGGAGTAACTATATCAAAACCTACCATACACATGTTTTTGCTCTCCCTGATAAGCAGGTCTTATGTTTTTGATATCTTCAATGGATGCCAAATGTCATCTTGGTCTGAAAGGAAAACATAATCACTTGTGGCTCCGTTATAGGTGCCCATATATACGAATAATATCATGGGATGATTTGCTGGAGAGTATTAGGTGGATGAACACTAAATATCATGCTCTTTGCTTGTCAGTGAATGATAAATGGCAGTCATTTCATTACTAATTGTGTCTGCTGAAAAATGCTCATATACAAATATTCTGGAATAATCAGCCATGTTCTTTCGCGTGCCTTCATGCTCAATGATGTATGAGAGTCTATCTGCCATACCTTCCCAGTTACCGAAATCAAAAACCAAAGCGTTGCGGCCATCCTCCAACACGTCAGGTAGACCGCCCACAGGAGTCGTGACCACGCAGATGCTGTATGCCCATGCTTCCAGGACCACCATGGGGAATCCTTCTTCGTAGGAACACATGCACAAGATGCAGGCCTTGCGGAAGAAATCTTCTTTTTCTTTTCCGACGATATAGCCTGTAAACGTTACGGTGTCTGCCAGACCCATCTCTTTCGCCATTCGCTGATATCGCTCCACTTCACCATTGCCCAACATATAAACTCTCCAGTCAGGATGCTGTCTTCCAATCTTCTGCCATGCTTTCAGTAACAGGTCAGGAGCCTTGTTTTCATTGAAGTAGGCCGCCATGATGATGATATTCTCTTTCTCTTCAAAGGGCACTTCCGGCACTTCCTCGCAGGCGTTATATAATACGGTGGTGGGAGTTGTGATGTCTGCGTACTCTTCTTGGAACAACTTCTGCCACTTCTTCGCTAATAGGATGATGAGGTTTGCCCGCTTCAGGCACCACAGGAACAACCTGTTTTGCGTGTGGTTTTTCAACTGGTTGCCCATGTGGATGTGCATGATGATGCGTTTCCTTCCTAAAACTGCCAGCAGAAATATGGGCATCTGGATGACGAGGCAGATTCTGTCGGGTACGGTATGGAAATGCACGATGTCATATCGCCAGATTATGAATATCGCCAGAATGTTGGCTTTCACTGCATACCACAGTTTCCACAAGTAGCTACGTTGAATCTGTGTGCCGAGCCAATAGCAGTTGAATTCTTTCCATGCAGGCATATTCTTCATCAACCGAATGACCGAAGCCACACCGCCCGCACTCTGCTCGGCAGAACCGACAACCAACACTCTTTTATTTCCCATATAACAGCATGTCGTTTTCCTTGGCTTGTTCTTCCGTAAAGCGCATTTTGATGAGTTTGGCTGGTACGCCGCCGATGATGGAGTAGGGCGGGAACGATTGTGTTACCACCGCTCCGGCAGCAATGACACTGCCATGGCCGATGGTCACACCCTTCAGTATTGTCACGTTGGCTCCACACCACACGTCATCCTCAATGACTACAGAAGCATCGTTCTTTGGCAGTTTCTCATCAACTGTAACATCAATGATATATTTACCGATGATATCTATTCGGTGGTCACCTGTGACGATGGTGGGGTTGGGGCCGAAAATCACCTTCCTCCCAATGGTCAGCGGGGCCTCTGTGCAATAGAACGTGCTGCCCTTCGGTATGGATGTGCCGTCGCCTATCGACAGGTTCTCTAGTCCTTTGATGTCAGACAACATTGGGCGCAGGTAGACTCCTTTGCCACACTGTTTCATAGCCCGTTTCCAGACGGGCGCCCAGAGCTTATCCCAAAGAAAGCTCGGAGCGAGGCTCAATTTCATCAGCGTCTTCCAAATCATCTTCATCTTCCATGATGTCATCGTCTTCATTATCAGACCTGTTTAGGTTCGCATTCATACAAAGCCCTAACAACATACAGTAGCCCATGCCCTTGCCAGAGAGCCAGGATGAATCGGCCGTCTGTTCGATGGCAAGGCAGAAGAACACTAAAAGTGCTATTCTATAGTAGCGCATGCCCTCAATTTCGTTGATGGCTTTCAGCCTACGCTTCCAGAAGATGCAGAATAGGATGGTGCCCACAATACCATATTGCGCTAGTGTGGGGTAGAAGGCATCGCAAATAAACCCACCACCAGCGTCGAGTCCCCAAATGGTATTCAGCCCATAGTCGTAATAGAGTGGTGAGTAGTAAACCCACGCACCATTCGTAGCAAAGGTGCCCATTCCAGAACCAAAAGGGAAGTAATCCCATAAGATGTGTAGTGAAGTCTTGTAGGTCATAGGTCGTGCCAAGGCCGCATTGTTCCATCCGGACATGTAATAGATGTCGAAGCGCTGCCATACCACTGTTATCACCACTGCCATCAGCAAGACAATGGCAATGGTTGTCTTGGGTGACTTGAAGTCGAGCTGTTTCTTTAAGAAAAACAACAAGGCAATGAAGCACACAACCTCGCCCATGAACTTATACTTCGGTGCTAGCATACCTGTCAATACGATGGCAGTGGCAATCAGTGTGTTCTTTCGTGACTGCTCCGTGAACAGATACCACGCCATACCCGTACAGATAGCCAACTGTCCCAGAACGGGGAATTCTGCTGCAACTCCCCTTTGCGTCGTTTCAGGATGGAGAAAAATCCATGATGCCAATGTGATGACCATCGATGTCAGCATCCATTTCTTCTGCCGTTCAGTAAACTGTGGATTCAGTATCCATGTACAGAAGATGATGGAGTAGGGCCTTATCTGTTGTACAAACTCAATCCATACAGCTCCTGCTACGTTCACCTGCATGATGAGAGAATACACCACATAGAACGCTAAGATGCCCAAAAAGGTGAAATACTCTTTCCACGGCTCTTCGTTGGTGTCAGGATTCCGTTTTTGGTAAAAGGTGTAGACGATAAGTAGTGCCGTCAAAGCCTCGTCGATACTTTGAAACCCCGGCAAGTCGTTAAATGCGATGCAAGTGGGGAAATAGATTATCCAATATAGGGTATAGAACCTTGCAATAGCGTTCATTTGATTCTAAATTTTCTGCGCTTTATTCTATTGTTCAAGACAAACACCCATTCTGGCAACATATTCCTTACGAAGTCTTTGGCAGAATGGCTCTTATTGTCCCACGACCCCATGTAGTGATGTATAGTATAGGTATTAGGGGTGATGTGCAGTTTTCCTGAAATGACATTGATGGGTGCGAAATACTCATGCGGATAAACCGTGATGTCACCAACTTGCTGTATTCCCTTCGCGCTTTGAAGGCCCTCTTCCATTAAGATCTCTGTTGTATAGGCTACAATGGTCTTCAGCCATGGGTTCATCTCTGCATGATGAAAAGTAAGCGTAGCATACAAGTGCATCATTCTTTGCAGAAAGTGATGGTCTTTTGGAAAGCCAGTTCCCAATCCCGGATTAACAGCAAAAGCATATCTGGGTGCATACATAGCTGGTGAATTCTCTCCGTCGGGGTCAACCTCAAACCCCATGAAACAGCCACGTTCAATGACGTCGTCCATGGGGCGAATCACCTCCACGTCCGTGTCGAAGTACAGTCCTCCATAGTGATAGAGAATCCAAAACCGGGCATAGTCGCTGACAAACGCATACTTCTTTTGCCTGTATGCTTCAGCCGTATATGGAATAATGCTCACATCGAAGTTGTCCTCGTTCCATTCCCGTATCTCGAAGTCAGGCATGAACTTTCTCCACGAGGCTATACAACGTTGTGCCAGTTCTGGCAAAGGATTATGCCCAAACCAACAATAGTGAATAATCTTTGGTATCATAAGTGTATTATTGTCTCCTGTCTAACCTGCCTTTCATTCCGTCGAGATAAGCTCGGAAAAAAGTCTTCGCATCTGATATGTTGTATTTGTTGTTGAATGGCAGATTTTTCAGGACATAGCCCTCATATTCCATAAGTACAGCGAAAGGTCGCAATGTACGTACAAAAGCATTTTTCCCGTATTTTCTGTTAAAGTAAACAGTGTTCCGTATATGGTAGTAGAGTTTCCACTTGCTTTTCTGCACCCGTGTTACCCTATTGTCATCTTGGAAAAACATTTCTTTGTTCAGAATGGCTTTTGTCACAAGTTTAATACGCCATCCTGCCAAGATAGCTCTATAACCATAGTCGCTATCATCGTATAAAAGGAATAGTTCCTTGTTAGGCAGTCCTATCTGTTTGATCACTTCTCTCTTAATTAGAGGTCCTTCGAAAGATATCCCTTCTATACTTACGGCGTCTTTGTCTTTTGTGTCTTCCAAACGGAGTGCATGGGTATGAAGTGACTTAAACGGGTTGGTTAGATTGAACATCTTTACTTCTGTTAAGAATGTTTCGTTCTCCTGCCTGCGTATTGGACACAGTATTCCAGTCTTCTTATCGTTCTGTTCTAAAAGCAACTTCAAACAGTCTGATTCCGGATACACATCATCGTCCATGCACCATATCCAGTCGTACCCCTTCTCGTAGGCATGCTGTATTCCACGGTAGAATCCTCCCGAACCACCCACATTCTCCTGGTGAATCACGTCAAGGTCCGTCTGGCTGACCAACCACTCCTTTGTTCCGTCCGTGCTGCCATTGTTCACCACGATGATGTCATCCAGTCTAACTGTCTGTTTGCGTAGACTATTAATGCATCGAATCAGAAGTTCTTTCCGATTATAGGTTACAACTACAGCAGTGATGTCCTTCATCGATTCTTGTCGTTTTACACATCATACCCAATTCCTCGTAGCCACTCCATTACCTGCTTCATCCGAATGTCCCACGACCCCATTCGAAGAGCTGTCTCGCGGTTGTGGTTTACCAGTTCCTGATATTTGGGATTGCTAATGTCGGATAGAATGCTCTCTACCTGCTCCAAACCATGATTTATATCCATTTCAATGACAGGATTGTAGCCAATTAATTCTGTCAGTTCTTGTGGGGCATGGCCTATCATTAGAATTCTTGAAAGCATACACTCCCAGTAGCGTTGAGTTAATGTTTCTACTCCTTGCGCTGCCTCTGGTTCCGTGATGCTTCGAGGAAAAATAACCGTTAGTTGTGAATTTTGCAAGACACGTTTATATTCTTCGTGCGTTCTTATACTCCATTCTTCAGGCTTGTTGAATAACGATTTATAATCTTTTGGATATTTTTTTCGGAACATCCCCCTTTGCACACTCCCTATCTCGTACAGCGCTATTATACGTTCTGTTAACACTAATCCTTCATCAAACCTATCAACGTCGATTCCCTCAGTAATGGCTAATATGTCCATATCTGGGAATTGCTTTTTCATGCAATCGGCCGTTTGTGAAGCGGTAAAGACAGCTGTTTGCACATGATGCTTTTTTAACCATTGGCAAGTCTTCTGAAAGATGGACGGCCAACAGTCCCAAATGACTGGAATAATCTCATTATATATATATCCTGGAAAAGTGTCGAAGTTGATGCTGATTGGCTGTACAAATCGCAGCTCAGCTATGTGTTTACTATTCCAAAATGTTGGAATATTGTATTTGAAAGCCAACCTTCGAAATCCTCTCCAAGGATAATGCTCGTTTGAAACAGATCCGCCGATCCTTAGCCATGCATCATAGGGCTGCATCTTGAAGTTGAGTGCGTCTCGGTATCGAAATGGCGGTATAGCGAATACTTTTTTCATCTATTCAAGCCCCTATAAGAACGAGAGCAATTTTGTTATTTTTCTTGGAATATGGCTAATAAACAACAAAAGACTCAGACAGACCGGAAGGAAAAGCATCCCCGCTGCTTTTCCTCTATTCATTGCATCATAAGTGGTCATTTGCCATGTCCCCAATTTTTCTAATAGAGATTGTTGCTGATATAAATTTCTGTGCTTTTGGCGAATATATTTTACAGCTTTTTTCCATTCGTAATACTTGTTAGTTAATCGTTGACGATCATTTTTGTCGCAGCGATAGACAACAAGAGGTTTGCATACACAGTAAAATGGATGAAACTGTGCCAGCCTTATTTCTAATTCATATTCTTGCCAAAACTTTAGTTCTTCGTCATACATACCGATGTCTACTAACGTTTGTCGTTTTACTAGAATACAAGATGTTGTTGTGCATATCTCTTGTAGTATCTTACGGTGGATGTCTCCTGTAGAATTGGAAGAGGGAATGTGGTCTTGGTATACTATGTCTTTTTCAGAAATGATTTCCAATCTCCGACCGCAATATACAAGGTCACAAACGTTCTGTTCTATCAGTTGTACTTGTAATTTGATTTTGTCTGACAGCCAGAAGTCGTCGTCATCAAGAAACGCAACATATTTGCCTTTTGCTGCGCAAATGCCTTTGTTTCGCGCATAATTCCCACCTTTGCTTTCTTCTGAAGGGATAAAAATGTAATGAACGGAGGGGAAACTTTCACATACGTTCCTCGTATCGTCTGTAGAATGATCATCTACCACAATACATTCTATATGATGATAAGACTGGTCAAGGACACTCTTAATAGCTCTTTTTAATAGAGCAGACCTGTTGTGAGTGATGATGATTGCAGAAACGAGTGCTTGCATTATTATTTGCTACGCTTGACTATTATTTCATAGAATTATCGGAAATGGCGCGTACATTTTTGTTGGTCAACAAATATGTTATAGTTTTTGAGATGATTTCATTTGTTATATGTGGCTTCATGTATTTGTGGGCATAATTATAGTTTTTTATACCAATGTCATCAGACTTTGACAATTCTAGTGCCAATTCTGTTTTATTGATCACATCTGACGTGTCGTTGGGGTCGAAGCATGGATTGCCACATTTTTTAAGTATATCCCCTACATTGCCTCTGTCCGGCCCTACAACTATCCTTCCTGCTGAAAAAGCCAATGGTAGATTGCCTGAGTTGAGAATGTCTTTCCTTTGGATAAATACTACATCGCAAGCAGTAAAATAGTAAGGTATCATATCGTCATCGATAAATACTTTCTTATAATATATTTTTTTTAGCCAATAGTCTGCACGTGTGCGTATGCATTTAATGGTTTTGTCGATTCTTAAGCCATTGCGTATACTGCCTGTGGGTAAACGCGGGGCAAGAATAATAACATTTTTGCAGCTTATCCTTTTTCTTAAAGATACTAATAATCGTATTTCTTCATCACTTCGGAACTCCCCGAATGAAAGAATTGTTTTTTTATTGGCAGGCAATCTCAATCTATCTCTACATTCTGTTTTGTCTAATTTCATCGCCTTGATGTCATAGAATATTGGATGTTGTGAAATGAAGTGATGGCAATTAGGATATTTGGCCTTAAACATCTCAAAACTATAATATCCTAAATGATGTATTGCGTCAGAATGAGAATAGAGGATGTCATAAAGCTTATTTGCGTCCTCATTGTCGTTATGAGAATGTAAGTTATGGCAAGTCGCTATTATTCGTATGTTTTTATTACGTAAATCAATTAATTTCTGTTCAATTTTCAAGACATCAAAATCAGTCCAATCAAAGGCGGCTTCTGGCCATTGAAAGAATATTGCATCATAACAGAGAGGGTCATTCCATAGCTCATGATGGTCACAAACAACCTCAAATCCGTTCTCAATTAAACCGTTATAGATGAAACGGACAAATGGATTTCTTTTATTGGAAGAGAGATAATCTTTAGGACAAGGAATTAAGACTTTCATGATGAAAGATGTTGAAAGTGAATGTTATTTGCACTTGCAAAACTTGCAAAATAAGTTGCTATGTTTCCATCATGGGGGCTGCCTTTCCTTAGAAAATGCTTTTGATCTTTTCCTTTAGCACCCTACACAAAACTCTACATATATGAATCTTAGAAAGCTCATAATCGTTGCTCTTCTTTAAGCATAATATTGAATTGCTGATGCCACTATTTAAAGTCTCCCATAACGTTTGTTCTCTCTTATAAGAGAAAAAACGGTCGAAGCTTCTTAATGCCATCTTTCTATATATCTTATCCATTTTATTCGACGGCTCTTCTTTTAAAAAAAAACTATACCATTCTTTTGTTCCATCCGTGCTGCCATTGTTCACCACGATGATGTCATTCAGTCTAACTGTCTGTTTGCGTAGACTATTAATGCATCGAATCAGAAGTTCTTTCCGATTATAGGTTACAACTACAGCAGTGATGTCCTTCATCGATTCTTGTCGTTTTACACATCATACCCAAGTCCTCGTAGCCACTCCATTACCTGCTTCATCCGAATGTCCCACGACCCCATTCGAAGAGCTGTCTCGCGGTTGTGGTCAATCATTTCTTGGTAATCTGTTACATGTCCAACAATATCTTTTATTTGACAGTCCAAATGGTTCATGTCAATATCTATCACAGGATTATAACCGGTTAAATCAATTAGTTCTTTTGGTGCCCTTCCAACTATCACCACCCTTGAAAGCATGCATTCCCAGTATCGCTGCGTAAGTGTTTCTTGCCCGCCTGTCTGTTCTGGCGTCACATCACAACGTGGTACACAAATTGTAACCTTTGAATTCTGTAGTCGGTATTTGAATTCTTTATCCGTTCCGCCTCTTAGAAATGATAATGGCGCAAAATGAGTGTTGTAAACATATTCAGGTTGTCGGCCAAATGTGTATAAATCAGTCTCTCTATCTATAAGGCGTTTCCCTGCTGGATACAAATCAAGATTAATGCCTTCTGTCAATGCCAGTACGTTTAGGTACGGTATTCGTTCCTTTATTCTTCTCGCAGCTTGTTTGGATGTGAAAATACAGGCTTTTACACCGTGTCTCGCAATCCATTTGCAAAGCTTGTCATCGAAATGAGGCCAACAGTCCCAAACAAACGGTATGATTTCGTGTGATGCGACGGAACTAAATGTGTCGTAATATAATGATTGCGCTTGTACAAAGCACAGGCGTGCGGTTTTATGATTAATCCATAGTGTTGGAACAATATCGTAGCGATGTATGAACGCTCTTATGTATTTTAAAGGATAGGCACCCTCAATGCCCACGCCTCCACAGCTTGTCCATGAAAGATAGGGATATAATTTAAAATTACATCCTGTTTTATATGTTTTAGGGCGGCAAGCTGTTACCTTTTTCATGCTGACGAATCTTTCTTCTCCTTATTTGGCCAATGAATAATCTTAAGTGGCATCGTGTCTTTAGAGTGAGAAATCATTCCTTCTACCTTTCAAATAGTACTTCAACATTTTGGTCGCTTCTCTAAGTCTTCCACGTATGAGTTGAGCTATTAGGTTCTGGCAAACAAAAGTTGTACCCGTGTACCAGTGTTGACCATAAGTTTGGTGTAAATACCCCATGTTCCGATAATAGTATTTTGAGAGCTTTGCAGTTTTGTTCATCACTTGATATTTGTCGCAAAATGGGAATACCTTCATCATCTTTCCTTTTTCCTTGGGATGGTAGTGTATGGCTCCAACTACGGTAATAGGGGTATAACCATTCACCCTCAGTCGTTCCATATATTCCATCTCATCGCCCCAGATGAACATCTCTTTCTTGATGAATCCCACCTTTTCTATCACGCTACGATGAATAAGAGTCCCATTGAATGGATGCACAAATTCAAAGGCCAATTCTTTCTCCTTCAGTTCATCAGCTCTTTTCACGGGTGCATAAAAGGACAACTCATCGGGCTTATCCTTATTAAGGACCAATGCATTAAGGACAGGGCGTTGATCTTCAGATGCATATTTCATTAATGTTTCCAGCTGCTTGGAATCAGCTATACCGTCGTCATCCATCAGCCAAACCCATTCGTAACCATTGTCGTATGCGTACTTTTCGCCAACATGGAATCCTCCGGCACCGCCCAAGTTCTCTTGATGTATGACTATCAGTCCTTGTTCATTGTCAATATACTCTTTTGTGCCATCAGTACTTCCATTATTAACCACCAAGATGTCAAAGCCACGAAATGTCTGCTTCCGAAGTGATGAGATACAATGTCGTAAATCATTCCTACGGTTATATGTTACGATTACTGCAAGAATTTTCATTTGCTTTATCCTTTTGCATATGCCCTATATGATGAGTCTTTTCATCATTTTTATTATCTTGTCTAATAGATGGTCATATTTCACGATCAGCCAGGTTAATGAGGAGTAACCCCATTCTTTTTCACTTAAAAGTTCTGTGTTCTTATTATCAAAAGGATACCTATATTTACGAAAATCATAGTGTATTGCTTTTTTTCTCATCAACTCTCTTTTTGAGATGTATCCTTGGCCATATAAATAGTTTGTTATTAAGAACAACTCATGATCACTGATGCCATTTGCAATGCACTTCTCCGTGGTGTTAGTATCATGCATCCTATAATAATTCAGCATCAAAGGTATGTAAGAAACATCTCCGTGCTCCATGATGTATATCCAGAAAAGCCAGTCACCACACGCTTTATAATCAGTGTAGTCCTGTTTGATCTCACTCAAGACATCTTTGCGGAATATTGCAGAACTTGCATTACAGACAAAATTGACATATTTCATTTCCTTGGAAATAAATGACCGCCCATCCATATTTATGGCTGCATCCTTTTCTTTTTGCGAGAAATGGACCCCCGTTTTGTATCCTTCTGAGTCAATCGTTACAGAGCGGCATAAGGCCAAAATACATTGGCTATTGTCAGTCATTATTTTTGTCAGCACTTCCAAGAAATGACAGTCACAACTGTCATCGCTTTCAGCTATCCAAATGTAGTCACCTTTGGCCAAATCGAAGCCTTTGTGCCATTGCTTAAAAGTGGAGCCGCTATTCACCTCATTATATACTATATGGCTTACATGAGGATTCTTCCTGTATTTTTCAATAACGGCCTTGCTCGCCCCATTGTCAGGTGAGCAATCGTCGAGTATGATGATCTCAAAATGTGGATAAGTCTGATTGAGTACGCTCGTCAAACGCTCATCCAGATACCTTGCATGGCAATAATTCGGTATGATGACCGAAACGAAAGGCTTGTTCATCGTTTTACAATCCATATCAAGTCGCTTATACATATCTGGTTTTAAGAGAGTCAAGATACTGTCGTTTTTCTTTTGTCATGCTGTTGTATTTAAAGAAACAATCTAAACGAACGTGGCTTCTAAAAGCATTATAATCACGGTCTCCTGTTCCCCTCTGCAACTTAATCTCGACCCATTCTTGTAATGATTTGGTAACAAAGTGTTTCAGGTATGCGTTCTTATAATTGATGGGCTGGAAAGGTGACAGGTCGCACATTTTGCCATCTGCATTACAACAAAAGAAATGTTTCTGATAATCTGGAATGTGAGGATTAGAGAAAACGACATTCTTTCTGCCACCAAATACGATTGATTTAATGTGACGATTCTCGCTAAAATCATAATATACTTTTGTGTCAATTGGGCACGGTTCTGTAAACCGCTCATTCAATGGTTTGGAATAGTCTGCATAAACCTGATTACTATCACCAAAGCATAACCAATTGATAAGAACACAGTCATATTTACATTTGTTCTTTAGAAAACGATAGATACTGTTATGATTGGGCAAAACTAAAAACTCGTCAACATCAAAAAATGCGATAGCCCCAAAATACTTTCCATACTTTTTGTATAATTCAGCATAGCATCTCATCTGGTACCCAACCTTATTTCGATAATCCTCATATATTACAACCCCGTCATCGATATAGTCTTTTAGAATATTGCTGAGGTCTTCAGAATCTTCGTCATGATTGTTATCGGCAATAATACATTTACTGAATCCTAATGATTTGTAATGCTCGACAAACTCTCTTATATAATGTCCCTCCATTCTTGCTATACATGCCACAGCAATCTCTTTGTTGACAATTCTTCTTTTATTTATGATGCCACGTACAAACAACAAAAAGTTAACGAGCGTCTTTTTTATAATTCGTTTAATCATCATTTTGAATTGGATAATTCATGCCTTTTTCTTCAGTCCCTGTATTCACGGCATCACCGCGTCGTTCACGCGGGACACAGGCAAATTTTGTACAGAGGCTTTGTACACTGTGTACATAGGCTTTGTACAGAGTGTACATAGGCTCTATACTTTTTTAATAGGCCTTTGCTTTTCTTGCTTGTTACCATTCCGTGAATAATACAGGTTCATATTCCTATTTGTGAACGACAGCTATTATACTATTTGTCTCGCTTATGTAATATGTTCCCCAATAACATTCCTGTTCTCAAAAGCCAGAGCTTTCGAGGATAACCTTTTTCCCTCCATCTCTTTACGAAATGATACCTAAAAGGTTCAAATCGATATAGCTTTTCTAATTCTTCATAGACGCTGAGGGCATGTGTATGCAACAGCCTATCCAACTCTACCATTTCATCGTAGCAAGTATCCATTTGGAATTCCAAGAAGAACAATCCATAATCTTTATTACATCGGACAAAAACTCTTCTTTTCAGATATTCAAATACGTCATTATCTGTTTTTTCCTGATGCGAGAGTTCTGTTGCCATAATCACAGTTCCCTTTATTTCCTGCCTGAAGTTCTTCTTAAAAACAGTGGGATCCATCGTTTGGCCATCCCTTCCAACTAAATATTTATACACGACCTTGGGCAAATAATAGATAGACTTACATGTTGACATCGGCAAGAAAAGCCATTCCTGGTCAGTGTATGACATACCTTCTGACTGATGATAATGAATAGCTCTCAGATTTTCAGTCCTATATGCCACACAGTGCATCCATAAGAAATCGCAAATGCCATGCTCTATCATATATGAAAGAGAAAACTCATGCTTCGTAGGCAAGGAATAACGCACTTCCTCAATGAGATTGCCATGATCGTTGACTTCTTGCATATCCGATATGACACAGTCAACATCTAAGAGTGTTAAGGCTTTTAGGAACTCTTCAAAGTTTTTTGTATCAAACCAATCGTCTGCGTCCAGCACCTTGATATATTTACCCGTAGCCTCTTTCAGCCCGCGATTTACACAAGAGCCATAATTGCCGTTCTCCTTATCTATTACACGAAAAGTTTCAGGGTGTTTTGTTTGAAACAGGTGTGCAATCTCAGATGAACGGTCTTTGCTCCCGTCGTTTATGACAATAACCTCCAACATACTCATCAGCTCCTGGCTAAGTGTCAGAGAGGACAAGCACCTGTTCAAATACCGTTCCATATTATAGGTCGGTATGACTATTGTTAAAACTTTGTTCAAGTAGATATGGTAATAATTGTTATTTCCTTAATAATCTATTTTTGTACATTCCTATTGAGCGTAGCAGCAACAGCAATCTGTCCTGAATGGATTCCTTTTTTTTACTATAATGGGAACGGAGGTAATTATAGCTTTCTGCCTGAAAAAAGTAAATGTCATCTCCTGCAAAGCAATGTGTGACTTCAGCCAATCCTTTAAATGGATCTTTAATGACCTCTTCTATCTCTTTGCTTGTTTCACCAGTATGCTTTAACCCCAATAACACTTCTTTGTCATTAAGCAGAAATAATTGTTTGTTTTGAAAAATGGAGGGGTTGGTACATAAATAATGTACGATAAATGCATCTTTTAAATACTTTATCCCGTGTTTTAATTGGCAATTCCATTCGTTAGGCAGATGCTTTACAATATGGCCCATCTCATAATTGGTTTTCGCGAAAGATGGTTGGTCCATATAAACGTTTTTTCTATAGCCACTAATAAGGTTTTCATTCCAATGTTTATAAAAACTGTGAGTCTCTGGACAGTCTTTTACATAGATGACACCGCTGTTGAAATAATCTATTTCGTCGCCAATGGGCCATTCAAGCAAATGACCATGTCTTATACACATATCTCGATAAGGGTTGTCTATGAAAGCGGAATGAGTATCTCTACAAGCCGCGATTGATGCATCAAAATCATCTATGCTGTCAAGTGGTTGCTCAATGACTGTGTCACAATCAATGTAGAGAAAGTCTCCTTTTACCCTGTTGCGCAAGGTTGTCTTTAATTGGCGCGATCTCTGATGTGCATTCAGTTTTTCATTGTCGAGTTTTTCAATAATCAATTCGTCAACATACTTAATCATTGTCTTGCGGCTGTCAATGAGGGAGTCAGCCGTTAGCTGGTCTGTTAACAAAACTATATGCGCTTCAGGCATGTGATAGCGCAGTGAATGCATAGATATGTATGCCTGTTCCAAATAGATGTCTTGTCGTGAACTAACTAAAACGTATGCAATCTTGGTCTTCATTTCAATGCTAGTTTAACTTGTCTTCCCATTTCTTCCAGATAGGCCTTCGAAAAGTAATTCATTCGTCCACAATTACTGGTAAAAGTCATTTCACCAAAAAAAATGCGGCCGTGAATGTTGTACAAATCGACACGCACTTCAGGAAAGCCCTCAGAGAGGTTGGATGCAATCTCTAACATTTGATTAAAGGAACTTGGCTTCTGAACTTTGTTTCCACCATCCCGATAATAGTTTGAAAATGCACAATGTTCTGGATGAACATTCCATTCTAAATCGTATGAACTAATACTAATAGAATCTTTTGTGCGATTATATATGGTAAAAAATGAGTATGGCTTTCCATTAAAACACCATATTTTGTAATCGACTAATGAAGAAGAAAAGTAATCTTCTGGCATTTCAAGATATTCTTCTGCTATAATGCACGGAGTTATTTCATTATAGTGAGGCTCGCAATGTATATAACCATATTTTGTTCTTAAGCTCTTGTTCAATTCTCTGATAATATCGTTTTGGTTATAAGGTCTGCTCTTGTCTACTATATGGCACGATCCAGAATCATGGTTGCACTTTAAAACAAACTTGCTGGGCAGAGAGTCAAAATCAATTTTTCTTGCATCATCCCATACGCCATATAGTTTTGTGAGGATATTGTTATATCCCTTTTGGGCAACATAATCTCTCACTTTATACTTGTCAGTCAAATCCGGCCATCTTGAGGTGTCGCCAAAACAAATAAGCCATTGAATCTTTTCATTTAAGTCATTGGGACTCTCCCAGTTTATTTTATGCCCATAAGTGTGAAGCCATATTTTATTTATTACTTTTTGGGGACAATGATCTATTTGATAATTATCTCGCAATTTTATTATTTTCTTCTTTACGCCAAACATTATTGTGTGCTTGTTTAAAATGTGGAGTAGACGTCTTTTTATTTGCCAATTTTAATTATTTTATTTAATAACATGTGTTTCCCCTTTTTGTGTCTATTTATAGATAATGTATAAACATAGCAAAGTAGTGACAACGAAAGAAATGGGTACCCCTTTTTTGTTAATATGGCTCCAAATCTTTTTGCTAATTTGCGATAAGCTTGTGTGTCGTTTTTAATGTTGTCAAGATGGTTTATCATTTGGTTTAAATAGACAGCAACCTGTCTGTCATAAAATGGCTCATCAAAACATTTTGCTATTTCTTCTAATATTATTCCCCAATAGTGGGCACTCTCGGAGCAGGAAATTGATGACATAATCGAGTTTGGAACAATATAGTGATTGTATGTGTATTCCTTTACGACATATAGTTTACTCATCTTTTTTGTTACATGAAACATCCAGAGCTCATCTTCGTGTATAATGCCTTCTTTGAAACTAAGCGAATTAGTCTTCAAAAAGTTGCTCTTAATCAATTTGTTCCAAGCTGTAACAGGTAATCTTTCATCCCAGCAATAAAAATGTTCCCTAATCCAGTTGTTGTCATCAATGTATTCAATATCTTTTAGAATCAGATAGTCACTTGACGAGTTGTGGGGGATAATCTTTCTATGCCCTTGAACTATTTCCACATTAGGAAACACCTCAGTGACTTTAACCATTATTTCAATACATTCATGAATAATCTCATCGTCACTGTCTAAATAGAAGATGTATTCTCCTGTTGCTGCATCAGTTCCTGTGTTACGCGCAGCAGATAACCCTCGGTTGCATTCATGCTTAAAAAACTTGAATTCTAGGTCACAACAGTTTGATCTGCGTATGCAGTCTCTGGCAATCTCCATACTTCGGTCAGGCGAACAGTCGTCAATAAGGATAACTTCCAAATGGCGATATGTCTGTTGCAGCACCGAGTTGATGCAGCGCTCAATATACGGTTCTACTTTGTAAATGGGAATGACAATAGAAACCTTTGTCATAAGGCAGTAGTTTTTATGCCTTAGAAGGAGAGCATGGTAGTCGTCACTAAAACAAAAGCCTAGAGCATTCGTGTTGTCCCGCGACCCGTGTTTTTTGCCATGAGCGAATCTAGTGAAAAACTATGCTCGAGAGATTTTTCCCAGGCCCAGGCCTTGGGATTTTTCCATTTCATTTGATGACGGTGAAATCTTGGGGCACTGTATGTTCTGGCACAGCACATAGCTCTCGAGAATGTCGTTGAAATCTATGGTTTCCATATCTATAACAGTTAACATTAACCGATAATCATTCTTCTGGCGCTCTTGTCTCGATATTGGTAGGAACGAGAAATCCCGTCTTCCCTTCCTCAATGAGTGAGGCGGTACCTCCCACATTCGTTGCCACCATAGGTACACCCAGTATTTGAGCCTCACATACAGAGTTGGGACTGTTCTCTATATAGGATGGTTGGAAATAGGCTGTAGCGTTGGAGATGGCATTGCATAATTCATTACTCGGAAGTATGTTTCCAGCGTGGAGTTAAGTAGTGACTTGCCGAAACGGAGGGGCGACTCAAAAATGAAAGTTGGTGTAATGTGCCAGCTGCCACACCAAGTCCGTCTTGTCTACAAAAAATAGCCGTCTCGGATGATCTCCGAAAATTTCTGTATGCCAATCGGATATTTTCTGCCTGTCATCAAGTTTGTTGCCTTCTTCTTGTAAGCCATCATTTATTGCTAGTTGGTTGCCCACCTAGCAAACATGCGATTTTTAAAATTCATTTAAGATACTTGAGGTCGATCCCTTAGTAAACCAGTGGTATCGTGACTGGTTCCACCCACTTATGGGGCAGTATGCTGGCCAGTTCATCCTTGACGGTCACCACTACACGGTTGAGGATGTCATGGAAGTACTTCTGGACATTGCGCT
>JAEEGF011261983.1_pt1 | contig 58628 bp, 42 predicted proteins | sample 9134171 | NCBI WGS metagenome assembly JAEEGF01 (sample SAMN16246542, study PRJNA631951) | gut metagenome | biome: gut microbiome; feature: rumen; material: AP-attached | host: Bos | place: Iran: Karaj | collected 2018-10 | reverse complement strand
CAGTACGGAGTATACATCGGTGCCAATCCAGAGGATATGGTTGATAGGCAACTGCCTGAAACTATAGTTATTGATGCTCAGTATTACAGTGATGAGCAGATAACTGAGCTAAAGGATGATGGGCATACCGTTTATACGTATCTTAACCTTGGCTCTATCGAAAGCTTCAGAGATTACTATGCAGACTACGAAGACCTTACTTTAGATACTTATGAGAACTGGGAAGATGAGAAATGGGTTGATGTAACAAGCCCTAGATGGCAGCAGTTCATATCTGACAAAGCAGATGAGCTGTTAGCTAAAGGTGTAGATGGATTCTTTATTGATAACACTGATGTTTACTACCATTATCCAACTGATGAGGTTTTTGAAGCTGTAAGCAGCATTTTAAAGAAGCTCAATTCCAAGGACACTTATGTATTAATCAATGGCGGAGATTCTTATGTGCGAGAATACTTAAATCGCTATGGAACCCTTACAGACATCCTGGATGGCGTAAACCAAGAAAATGTCTACACTGCTATTGATTGGGATAGTGATTCATTTACAGTTAATCCAGAAGAAGAGAGAGCATATTTCCTAGAATACTTAGAGCTTGTAAAAACAGATGGCAAGGATGCCTATGCCTTAGACTATGCCATAGATTCTAAAATCATTAATGAATCTAAGGGCTTCGCCAAGCAGCATGGCTACTCAGTTTACGTTTCTAAATCCCTTGAGCTAAAATAAATTCCACCTACCTTCAGGGGTGTCCATATTTATGTCAGCATAATTTGAGATACTTATATCATCAAATGAAACGAACAGTATTGATGATGGAGGTACAAATTATGAAAGGATATGTAGTAGCTGACGGATTTATGGGATTTGTTGAAGGTGTTTACGAGTTGTTTGCTACAGAACAGGACTATTACGAATATATGGCGGCATAATATAGGTTCTTAGACTGGTCAGAGATGACCAGTCTTTTTTTACGCAAAATCTTAAACAATTCTTAAAGATTTACCCTATTGGAACTTAAAATAATATACAATATTATATATTTGTGATTAATCATAGAGCGGGAGAACAATATGAACAAGATTCTTATATGTGATGATGAGCCGGATATTGTATCGGCGTTACAGATTTATCTTAAGAGCGAAGGCTTTGAGGTGGTATCAGCCCAAAATGGAAGAGAGGCTGTGGATACGCTGAAGTCCCAGGATGACATCAAGCTTATCCTTATGGATGTGATGATGCCAGTGATGGATGGCATTGCTGCCATGGCGGAAATCAGAACATTTTCAAATGTGCCAATTATCATGCTGACCGCTAAAAGTGAGGATGCTGATAAGGTGATGGGGCTGACCATCGGTGCAGATGATTATGTGACAAAGCCATTTAATCCAGTTGAGCTCATGGCCAGGGTTAAATCCCAAATCCGCAGGTACACCCTGCTTGGTGATGCCGGTGGCGCTGCCAAGGATAATACTGACATACTTCGTATAGGCGGTATCGAGCTTAACGATAAATCAAAGGAAGTGACTTTAGATGGCCAGCCGGTAAATCTGACTCCACTAGAGTTTGATATCCTAAAGCTTCTCATGACACATAAAGGCGAGGTTCTCTCACCACGGGACATATATGAGAAGGTCTGGAATGAGACAGTGATCGGTGCGGAAAGCACAGTAGCTGTTCACATCAGACATCTCAGGGAGAAATTAGAGTACGACAGTGCCAACCCTAGATACCTAAAGGCTGTATGGGGGCACGGGTACAAGATGGATGAGTAGTTCATCAGGAGGATGATCATGAAAATTTTCTATAACAATCTAAGCAAGGCATTGCTTTCAATAGGCTGTACTATTTTTGCTTTTATATGTGTTTTATCAACTATCGTATTTGCGTTTTTTGCCAGCTGGGATTTGTATTCTAGTAAAAAGGATGCTTTTTCTGATTATGCTTACAGGTATGCTGGCACCAGTTATGCTGTATGGGCTCTTTCAGACAGCAAGGATGATTTTAATAGAGACAAGCTGGACAAAATGAATTGCTATTATGGAATCATTGATGGCATCGATACCGGTGATAACTATTTATACAAAAACTTTACGGGCAAGGTTCCAGATAATGCATACATAGGTCATTATCATATAGGTAAAGATGCTGAATTTCAGCTAAGCGATAGCTTCTTTGATATATGGGGCGGTAATTCCATTACAGAAAATTACACCGAAATCTATAAGACCTATACCATTGATGCTATCGGTATCGATCCACTCAGCCAGAGGGTATATGTATACAGAAATGGCGAGTTTTATCCTGTAAAGGAAGAATATGCAAACTTTGGAAAAACCTGGTATTCAGATGATGAATCAAAAGAAGACCATATAGAAACTGCTGCTAATAAATTATATGCAAATTTATGGGCGAAAAATGTACCAGAAGATGCAGAAGACGTTTCAGGCCTTTATATAGATGGGCAAAAGTATGATTCTCTTTCAGCTACTTTCCCTGATTACACAGTGACTCTTTGGTCTGATGCAGCTGATACTGGGGATATTCTAGCTGAGAATTTAGCTGATTTGACACCGATTCATGATAAGCTTTTAAAAAACACTAATCCTGAGGTTTCCATTGATAATGTTACTACCTATGGTATTTACGAATCGGACCCAGAGGCCAGGGAATACACATTTGTATGTTTCCCAAAGGAAAACTTTAATGGTGTAAATGATTTCTATAATCAGGCTAAATGGTTTATCGGGGTTGCCGAGGGATTAAAATACCCGGTTCCGATAATTGCCGTAGTTTCGTTCATTTTTTCTATTGTATGCTTCGTATTATTTTTATGTGCCACCTGTCACAGAAAGGATTCTGATGAGCTACACATTGGATGGCTTGGTAAGCTTTGGACAGATGTTACCTTTGTAGCCTTTATTATTATAGAATATTGCCTTGCGGTTCTTTACTATTATAGCCTTGGAACAGCCAGTGACCTTAATCTATCACTTGGTATGACGGCAGTGGTTTTCGGCTTGTTTGTAGCTGTCATGATGGCAGTTGGTCTCATGTGGAGTACCAATGTGGCAGCAAATGTTAAGGCCCATAGATTACTAAAGCACAGCCTGGCCTACAAAGTGTTAGTATGGCTGAATGGCAAGCTGAAGGTGGTAATTGATATAATAAAACTCATTACAAAGAGAGTTAAATGGTCAAAACGCATTTGGCTAATTTATATCGTAATTTCGATAATAGAATATTTTTTCATCATGGACTCTATTGATACTAGATTTTTGGCTCCATGGTGGTTGCTTGAAAAAGCGCTAGTGGCTTTCATCATTTACAGGGTTCTAGGTAGCTTTTCGTTGGTTATTAATGATGCCTTAGAGGAGCGCACCAGGTCAGAGCGCATGAAGACAGAGCTCATCACTAACGTGTCACACGATATCAAGACACCGCTTACTTCTATCATTAACTACGTGGACCTCCTTGAAAAAGAGGACATCAAAAATGACAAGGCAAAGGAATACCTTGAGGTTCTGAGCCGCCAGTCAGCCCGCCTGAAAAAGCTCATAGAAGATTTGATAGAGGCATCGAAGGCTTCCACCGGAAACATAAAGTTCAACATGGAAACCATCAATGCCACCACACTTTTAAATCAGTCTATTGGGGAGTTTAGCGACAGACTAGACAGTGGCCATATCACTCTGGTGACTGACATTCCAGAGGACAGTGTATATATGACAGCAGACAATCGCTATCTATGGCGAGTCTTTGATAATCTGATGTCTAACATCATAAAATACGCTCAGCCAGAGACCAGAGCTTACGTTGATTTACAAGAGACAGATGGTAAGGTGTGCTTCACCTTTAGAAACACATCTAAAAACGAGCTAAACATTTCTGCTGACGAACTGATGGAGCGATTCGTCAGAGGGGACAAGTCCAGATACACAGATGGAAACGGCCTGGGTCTTTCCATTGCAAAAAGCCTGGTAGAGTCCATGGGCGGCAAACTTACCCTATCAATCGACGGCGATTTATTTAAAGCAATTATAGAGTTTACTAAGGCAGAAAATTTGCTATAATAGTAAAAATTATTTAAATCGAACTTTAATTCTAGAGGGAAGTAGAATCGCCATGACTTATTTCACATGTTTTTTCTTAGACAACGAAAAGGATATTATTGTTAGCCTTTATAAGGATTTGGACAGGATGTACTATGTCCTGACCACACCTAATCATGGAACTGGAAATCTGATTCGTAACTTTTCAAAGACTTTTAACCTGCCACTTTCTAAGGATGAAAATGGCAGGTTCATCATTACTGGGGAGATTCCATGCTACATAGATGGGGCAAACCAGGAAAGCTATATATTTAGTCTGAAGGATACGGAGATTGCCAGCATTTATCCTGATGGTACCGTAGATGTAAAGGCTACCATTCCGGCTATCGCAAAAACGTTAATGAGTCAGACAAAGGATTTCAAGCTTCCCGAAGAAAAGACTATTTTCAAGACCTTCATCAGAAAGGACTACAAGTTCCGTGGGGATTTGCACACCCACATGAATGGTAATCTGACTGGCGACATCCTGATTGCCCTTGGCATTGCTCACCAAATCAGATACCCACTTTATTACGTGAAAAAGCTGGAGCTTCAGATGACTGATGCACAGTGGGAGCGCGTAAATGCCCAGCGTGAAAAGGTTGCCAGACAGTTCGTTTCATCTGGCCTCCAGGGCAAATACCTAGATAGAAGAATCAACGATAATACTTTTATTAATTTTGCAGACCTGATTCTTAACAACCTGGATAATGCAGAGCTAAACATTGTTAAAATCAGAAATTCACTGGCTGTTATTAAGGACGGCCAGGCCGTATTTACGAATCTTGAAAAGGTATATCTGTACAGATACGTTTTCTGCAAAGGCAAGGAAAGCGAAGACAAGATAGACCTTACTAAAATAGAAATGATTCCTGACGAGGATGTAAAGGCGGCAGTAAAGCAGATGCTTCGTGACAAGGAAAATCCTGACTATGCTAAAAATACCATCTTCCAGGACAAGCTTTTATGGATTGCCAGAAGCTACAAAAAGCAGGGAGTGGAATATGCTGAAATCAGTGACACCACACTGGTTAAAAAGTACGAATCCCTAGAGATGCTTCGCCAGGTCCATCAGGTAATGCCTCATATCTACAAGGAAACAGGCGTCATGATTCGATTCCTTGCAGCTATGCGACGCATTCCTCTTACCATCGTAAAGGACGCTGTCACACCTGCCAACTATTTGGAGCAAAACCTTGAGGTGCTCAAGGCCACAGCGTTAGACCCTTATGTGGCTGGCTGCGATTTCGTAGGTGAGGAGATAAACGATATCATCACCCTAAAGCCTGCCTTTAAGGAAATCGTAAAAATTGCAAAGGCGGACCCAAGCTTTGTTATCCGCGTTCATGCTGGCGAAAATGACAGCCAAAAGGACAACATTGCCCATTCCATTGCATGCGTTAAGGAGTCCTTAGAAAAAGGACAAGAAATGCCTAAGATGCGTCTGGGCCACGGTCTCTACACCTACAGCCCAACCTCTAAAAAGGGCAGGGAGGCCCTGAAGGAGCTTAAGGACAACAACGTGGTGTTAGAATTCCAAATCACTAGCAACGTGCGCCTTAACAACCTTAACTCTCTTGAAAATCATCCTTTAAAGCAGTACTTAAAGCAGGGAATCAGATGCGTACAGGGAACAGATGGTGCAGCTCTTTATGGAACAAATTCCATCGACGAGCAGCTTTCTCTTGCAAAGATGCTTGGACTTTCAGATGAAGAGCTATTAAAGATGAGAGAGGCTGAAAAGCAAATCATCCAGGAAAGCCAAATCGCTTATTCCAAGAAAAAGGCAGCTTTTGCAAAGCTTATAGGAAACCGTGAAATGGAAGAGGTGCTTCTAGAAAAGATGCAGGCCGTATCCATTTCAAAGCCAATGGGACGTGTTTCTGCAAAGCTTGATGCCAATACAGAACTAAAAGAGCAGATAGAAGAAATCACCTGGGACAAGCTTCCAGTGGTGTTACTTGGCGGCAGCTTTAACACAGAAAGCCGTAGCACAAAGGTTTCTGAAAACGCTACAAAGCAACTGGATGAGCTGATGGAATATCTGAATCCGGATGAGGCTTGCTTTGTTATCGGCCACAAGATTTCTGGCTACGAAAAATACTTAATCGACCATAACACAAAGGGCTTTAGAATATATTCCTTTGTGCCATCTGCCATCACCTCAAAAGAGGCAGAGAAAATAAAAAAAGCTAATGTACATGTCCGAGTGTCCACAGAATCTGAGGGCATGGGCATATACAAAAGCTTTAATTACGAAATATTCGAGCGTCGTCCATCTATGGTAGTTGCCTTTGACGGCAATTCCGCTGCAGCCAACCTGATTCAGGAGGCTAAAAACGGAAAAGGCCAGTCTCAGATTTACGTATGGAATCGTTCGAAAAATCTGATGCAGAAAGCAAAATCACTTCATGGATATGTACATTCATTTGGTGATCAGTGCAGTTTAGTTTCTGCAATCTCTCCAGCTAATAAATAGATGACAGGAGAGTTCCAGTATATGGCTACCTCGTTGGTAGAGTAACTTTGGGCGTTGTCCACATAGCATTTTGCTGGTGGCACGCCCTTTAATACATTTGTGGCATATGGGTCGTTTAGACCACTGTTAGGACCGCCTGCAATCATTCCAGGTACAGTTTTTCCTACCACCTGTGAAGGACGATGATGTGGATGGTCTGTGTAAAGAGTGCCAAAGCCAGTCATAAAGCAATAGCCTGTGGCATTGTTTCCAAACAAATAGTTAAGCTGTTTATCTACAGTGTCTTTATCGCATTCTCCCAAAGCTTTTTTCATCATAAGTAGGAACTGACCGTTATTTGCGATGGTCAGGTTGCTGCCCCAAGGGAAGTTTGTGATGATAGAAGAACCATAGGCATTTGAGTGAGCGTAGCTTGTTATCTGTTTTGCTGTTCCTAAGGCCTCTGTTTTTATATCTGGTAGAAGTGATGCCTTGCTATTAGAAAGATAAGCAAATGCCCCGTAGCCAGCTACCCCTTGCCAACCTAACGTATATCCGTTATTTGGCAGTGTAACTACCATATTCTTTTCGTATTCTTTATCTCCAGTAGTCTTGAATAGTTCTGCATAAGCCCAGAATCTTTCGTCGATATCACAGGTATCCTCGTATTCACCAGTAGAAATATCAGAAGGATTTTTGTAGCCTTTGCTATCAAAGCTTGTCTCATCCAAATAGTGTGCAGCTTTTTTAGCGGCATCTAAGCATTTCTTAGAGTAGGCGCTATCAGACTTTTCGTATACTCTGGCAGCTATTGCCATTACAGCAGCAAAATCTCCAGTAGCAGTAGTAGATACAGGCATGATTACAAGCTCATCAGTTTCATCCTGTGGCATTACCTCACCTGGGAAGTTTCTGCAGGTTACCTTGTGATATACGGCTCCGTCAGCACGTTGCATCTTAAGCAGCCAGTCAAGCTCGTATTTTGCTTCATCTAAAACATCTGGCATGTCCTTATTCGTAAATACGGTAGGATAGTTTTCATAGGCCAGCAATAAATCCGCTGCAGTAACAGCGCCAGCTACTGAATATCTGCCGTAGTCACCAGCATCGTGCCAGCCTCCAGTTACATCTAGCTTTTTAGAATTATCTTCATATAAAACAGCTTTGCTATTGTGACAAGCAGGATGAGCAAAATCTCCAGCTCCTTCCTTTGTAAGCTCACAGCCACAGCGCTGATAGTGAAGCATTTGGATTGCTGCAGCCAATGCCTTGTCGTATACCTTCTTTGAAATCTCAAAGGAAGGAGAGATGGCATCTCCAGCCTCTACATGGTATTTGCCTTCATCATTTATAGAAGTGAAATCAAATACAGCCTCTTTTTCACCAGTGTCTGCATTGTTTTCGCCACCACCAATTTCAGCTTCGAATACAGACTTTCCAGTAGCCTCGTCTATAAGCTTTGCAGTCTGATTTAATCCAGCGCCTCTAATTGTTGCCGTCTTTAAGGCTCCTGGCAGATAGCCAATCTGGTTTACAGCAATATCAGATGCTGTTACCTCTGCAACATTTGCCACCTTTCCTGAGGCATCCTCAAGAGTCAGTACGAAGTTATCTAGATATACATGGTGTTCACCTACGCCACTGTACATGCCTTCCATGATGCCCATGTTCAGGCAAAAACGTGGAGCAGGGTCAGAAGTTTCCCCCATGGTAAATGTATATTCGAATGATTTGTTTTCCGTTTCTAGATTTACATTTTCCTCATAGTAAGCGTGATAGTCGCCACCATTTATTTGAAAACGCATCTGGACAGGGCGGGCCAAATCAGAATATCCATCAAAGGTCAGCTTGTAAACGCAGCCTTCATCTAAGGCAAAGCCGTCGTGGTACAGCTGCACACCGTAATCTACAGAACCAACGGTTCTGATATCGCAATCTAGTGCGCCGTCGCTATTTACAGATAGGCCACAGTCGCCATCAAAGCAGTAGGTAGCCCACTGATTTGTTCCATCAGAAAAATCACCATTTTCTAATAGATTTACACCTGTTTCAGGTTCCTCCTCAGGTTCGGCTACTGTCGCTGGAGCAGGTATTGGCTCTGGATCAGCTTCCGCCTCATCAGCTTTTTTTCCACAGCCAATTATGAGTAACAACAACCCAGCCAATAGCAGTAATAATAAAGATTTTTTCATAAATAACCCCCTCAGATTCTTTGTTGTGTATAGAATACCACATGTAAATCGAGTTATCCTGTTAATTAAGTGATTAAGTAAATATGAACAAATTGTGATACTTTAAAATGTTATATTGTCTAGGAAAAAGTTATGCCTTATAATTTTTTTCGACGGGGTGAGTTCATGAGAAAACTAAGACAATATATTTTTAATCAGTCTATAAAATTAAGCGATCGTTCATTTATCTTATTTTCAGTTCTTGTGCTGATTGCGTTGACTCTTGCAATACCATGTGGTCTGTTTATGCATGAGCCATTAATAGCAACTATTAGTACCGCTATAGGTTTGGTTTTCTTCAGTCTATACGTTTATTTTTCCTATCGATTTAACAGAATAGAGCGGGCAAAGGTGGCCTTATCTGTATTTGTAGTTTTTATTTTCTTGCCTGCTATGTTTTTTACAAATGGTGGTGCTACCAGTGGTACACCTATTTGGCTGCTTTTAGGTACTATTTATATAGCGCTTATCTTAGACGGTGTTCTTAAATACGTCATGCTTGGACTTAACTTTTTGGTGCTGACTGTTTGTTTTGTATTTGGATATTATCATCCTGAACTCGTTGTAGAATACACTGTTTGGAGTGATACTTTTGATACACTTTCCGCCATGTTTATAGTTGGAGGTATCGTATATACGATTATCACTTTCCAAACCAGTCTTTATCGACAGGAAGAGCATTCCAAGAATTTGCAAAAGCTGTTTGGTCAGACGGCTACAGCTTTAGTAAATGCAATCGATGCCAAGGACAACTATACTCATGGTCATTCTTCACGAGTGGCAGAGTATTCAAAACGTTTGGCAGAGCTTGCTGGCAAATCACCTGCTGAATGCGAGGAAATTTATTATGTAGCGTTGCTTCACGATGTTGGTAAAATCGGCGTTTCAGAGGATATTATTAATAAAAGAGGCAAGCTCACCGACGAGGAATACGAGGAGATTAAAAAGCACACAGTTTGGGGCGCGCAGATTCTCCATAGCATTACAGAATATCCAAAGCTTATTATCGGTGCAAAATTCCATCATGAAAGATATGATGGTAGAGGCTATCCTGAGCATTTAAAGGGCGAGGATATTCCTGAAATTGCACGTATCATTTCTGTGGCTGATGCCTATGATGCCATGACCTCAAAACGTAGCTACCGTGACCCTATTCCTCAGGTCAACGTTAGAGAGGAAATCATAAAGGGCAGTGGTACCCAGTTCGATCCAAAGTATGCAAAGCTGATGCAGTACATGATTGACATGGACACTGACTATGAGATGAAGGAAAAGGATACCCTTCAAGAGCTTGCAGGTCGTAATGATTTGTTCTGCGGAGAGTATAAGGAAACAGTTTCAGACGGAATTCTAGTTGAAAAGAATATTGTCAAAAAGATTCGAATGAAGTGTCAGCCTATAGATAAAAGCAACGGCCCATACATTCCATCCATTATACTTTTTGATTCTTTAGATCAAAGATACCATGCTGATCCTAACGAGCTAAAGGAAAGCAATTTTTTCGAGTATGCCCAGTTTTGGTTTGATGGTAGACATTCTAATACTAATGTTAGAAAGATTGTGTGGGATGAAAAAGACAGTTCTAACAGGTACACAGGTGTTCAAGCCCATGATGGATGTGTATACGATATAGAGTTTGTCCGCGTCCGTGATCATATTCAGATTAAAATCGATGATATGGTAAAGGTAGTTAGGTACACCGTGGCGTTGCCTGACAGCATCAGATATGCATACATCGGTCTGACCGGCCGCAACTGTCATTTTTATGACGTAAGTATTACCGCCAGGGAGGAGCCTGTTTCCGACAACTATATCATGCGCATTGCTGACGAAGTTACTTATCTGAAGGGGCCTGAGGGGGATGTTCCAAGCATTCAAATCAACGATTACAGAGCATCTTCAACTGAGGGCATTCCTGTTAGGGATGGAATGAAGATTTCCTTCCACTCCATCAGCCTTCCTACAGCCAGATTAGTTTGGCATTGTCCTTATGTGGACCTGTTTTATTCCCCTAGCAAACGTCCAAGTGGCGAGGGTTACAGAGAATATGCCCTTATTCGATTAGATGGTGAAAATTGGGAAGCTGAGGAGATAGCAGAAAATACTTTATTGGTTGACATTCAGGAAGACTTCAAGGGATGGGAGGCTTGGAAGGCTGCCAATAAAGAAGGTATTGACTGTACAATCACCTTTAACAGGTCAGGTGATACAATAGTAGCTACCACAGAAAACTTAGGTATAAAGCTAAAATGTATCACCAAACTGCATGAAGAACCTGAAGAAGTATATGTTTCCCTGACGGGAGATCAGGTTGCCCTGACTGACATTAGGATATTAGCCTAAATCGCCATTTTAAAGACTAAGAAGACCATAAATTATGTGGTCTTCTTTTTTGCTATTTAAATATATTCAATTATCAGCTATATTAATTTCATTGGGTTAGTATAGATAAAAAGGGAATTTATACTTAAATGGGGGAATAAGATGGATAGACCAATTCTTAAGAACAAACTGTATCTCTACCTGACTGAATTTTTTGCGGGAATGTCTGTGATGGCAGTGGAGCTAGGCGCCAGCAGACTTTTAGCACCATATTTCAGTTCATCTCAAATCGTATGGACCATTATCATAGGAACAATCATGATAGCCATGGCCCTTGGAAATCTTTATGGCGGCAAAATGGCCGACAAAGATCCAAATCCCGACAAGCTTTATAAGAGAATAATCATTGCAGCCATTTGGATTGGCGCGATACCTGTTGTGGGCAAATATGTGATCATAGGAATTTCAGCCCTGCTGATTTTTACAGTTAGTACAGGATTTCTGACTATAGCTGCATTTGTTGCCTGCATGATTATATTCGTATTTCCGTTATTTTTGCTTGGCACAGTAACACCATCTTTGGTGAAGTTTTCTGTGGACAGCCTTTCAGATAGCGGAAGCGTAGTTGGTAAGCTAAATGCCAGCAACACCATCGGAAGCATCATTGGAACTTTTGTACCTACTTTCATCAGCATTCCTGCTGTGGGTACCAGCATTACATTTTTGATTTTCTCAGGCATATTGTTGCTGCTTGCCATCGTTTATTTTGTTACTTCAAAAGTAAATTTTTCCCAGGCCAAGAGGGTTCCTGTTAGCATCATTTTATTTTTAGTCTGCTGCCTTCTTGGTCACGATAATAGCTTTGCGTTTTGGCAGACTAATCTTGCGTACGAAGGCGAGTCTATTTACAACTATCTTCAGGTGCAAAATTTAGATGACAGGGTGGTGCTTTCTACTAATGTTTTGTTTGGTACCCAGTCAGTTTATATGAAGCAAAAGGGACCCACTGGCATGTATTACGACACCGCCATGGCAGCCCATTACATGGCAGACGTTCAAAACAAAACTGATTATGATGTACTGATTTTAGGAAACGGCACAGGCACCTTTGCCACCCAGTCCAACAGATATTTCGATAATATGAATATCACTGGCGTGGAAATCGATGACAAAATCACCAGCCTAGCAGGGGATTTCTTTGACCTGACCGATGATGTGAAGGTTGTCACCTATGATGGTAGAGCATACCTAAATGCCATAGATGAAAAATACGATGTGATTATGGTAGACGCCTACCAGGACATTACCATTCCATTTCAGATGTCATCCGTGGAATTCTTTAGCCTGGTCAGCGACCATCTAAAGGACGACGGCGTCATGGTAGTAAACATGAACATGCGCAGCAACGCCCCTGGCAACATCAACGACTACCTGGCCGACACCATCGCCAGCCAGTTTGAATACGTATATACGGCAGATGTGGATGGCAACACTAATAGGGAGCTGTTCGCGTCGAATAATCCGGAGATGGTAGATAGCTTTAAGGAGGGCGTGGCCGCAGAAACTGATACAGATCTTATTAACATGATGAATCGAATTGACGCTAATCTAACCCAGTACACTGCAGGTTCTTATATTCTTACAGATGATAAGGCACCTGTAGAATTATTAGGTATGCGCATTATTGATGATTTGATAAAAGATGAAGTTGGATTCTATAAGGGAATTTATGAGTCTGAGGGTATTTCTGGCTTGATGAAATATTTATAAAAATATATTTTGTTTCAACCTGCTTGAAACTTGGACTGTGGCAGTCGACACATCCTTCTCAGATTGGTCGGGAGCTTGGGCTATCACAAACCAACGAAGATATGCGAGTTTGCAGGTTTTCTGCGATAGAAAATTGGAGATTTTTGCGATTTTTTATCGCAAATCAACGATGAAACTAGGGCTGCGAGGGTTGATGCGATAAAATTTATCAAATTATTTCAAGATTTTATCGCAACCTCCTGTTGAAAACATGGATTTGCGATAAATCTAATGCCCACTGGCCCTGAAGACTTTGTAAATTATAAATAGTGCACAATTTATTAAAGATTGATTTAGAGATTTAATCAATATATTAATTGCATTATTAAGTCTATAATTCTCTAGGGAAAAAATAAGGGAAAAGGTTATAGAAATGAAAGGGATTAAAAGGTTTTTACTTACAATGGCAGTTTGCACTATTTTAACAGGATGTGGTAACACAACGGGAGATGAAGTTAGCGGAACATTTGTAAAGGATGTAGTGATTAATACAACTGTTAGGACCACGGGACAGTATCCAGAAAATATAGTTGTAACAACTGAATCACCTATTAAAGGAGATTATAAGCCAGAGGATTTTACTATGAAGGGCCATGCAGATTCATGGATGAATGAATCCTTGCATGATTTTAGCAGTGGCTTTGAAAAAGTAGAGGTGGATGGAAATAGGCTGACACTTTATCCAAAGGATTTTCCAGAGAAATTCTTTTATGTGCAGGATTTCACAGTGGAGTGTGCTAAGGATAGCGGGCTGTTTTTCACCTATGAAAATGTATCTAAGGTAAATACACCTGTGGCTGATGACTTTGAGACTTTTACAAAAGAAGAAGGAGCAGGGTTTGACTATCATATGTATACTCCTGCAACAGAAAAAAATATGCCAGTGGTAGTGGTGTTTCATGGATTTTCTGACACTGACAATCTGCTTACTTATCGTACAGCAGTAGAATGGGCTGAGCCAGAGAATCAAAGCAAGCGTCCTTGCTATGTAATCGCCCCAATTATTACTGACAAGCTTTACTACAATGATAAAGGCCGAGCTGATGTATTTGATCAGCTGAAAACTCTTCTAGATAAAATGATTGAAGAGGGAAAGGTTGATAAGAATCGCATATACGTAATGGGCAATTCTTTTGGTGGCATGAGCTCTATTGAATTTACAGAAAAGTATCCTGACTATGTGGCAGGAATTTTAGCTCTTTGTCCAGCTTTAAATTACTCAGAAACTGCAGTAGAAAATATCGAAAAGATAAAAGATACTCCTATTTGGATTGCTCAGGCTGTTCATGATGGAACCATTCCTATTGAAGGAAACAGGGAGGCTTTTGCAAAGCTTCAAGCATTAAATCCTAAGGAAGCTATGTTTAAAGAATATAGCGACGAAGAAATGAATGCAGCTGGAGGTGACCCATCTAACGACAGTACATACAGTTACCATCATGTAGAATTAGCTGTTATGGAGGATGATTCATATATGGAGTGGCTGTATTCAAAGTCTTTAAAGTAGTTTATCTAGCCAACAAAGATACTCCAACATGGTTTTGTCAACTGAAATAGTGCACAATTAAATAGTAATTAATTTAGCCCTTTAATCAATTTATTAATTGCGGCTTTAGGCCTATAATTTTTTCATAGTAAAAAATCTAAAGGGGGTTTTTGAAATGAAAAAATCAAAAAGTAACATCGTGTTAGCGGTGGCGCTTTGCTTGATGCTGTTGGGGAGCATCTTTGCAATGCTAGTTAACACAAGCTTTGGTGCAACCAAAGTATCTAGGATTTCTTTTGACACACCTACAGGTACATTATCGGGGCTATTGTACATGCCAAAGGATGCGTCAGCAGAGAATCCTAAGCCTACTGTTATTGTTACACATGGCTATTTGAATTCGGCTGAAATGCAGGATGCAAATGCTATCGAGCTTAGCAGAAGAGGCTACGTAGTTTTAGCTCTTGATATGTATGATCATGGTCATTCAAAGGCTAATGCTGATGCATATTCAGGAACGGATTTCTTTGGCCTTTGGTCTACATTCTGGATTCATTCAATGTATGATGCAGTTCAGTACATGTATGATCAGCCTTATGTTTTAAAGGATGAGGCAGGCAATGGAATCATCGGTGTCACAGGTCATTCAATGGGAGGCTTCAGTAGCACAATGGCCCTTGCAATGGATGAGGGTGACGCTGCTACAAACGGCTTTAGAAAAATTTACTGTGGCCTGACAGAAGGTTCTGATTTCTCTTACTCAGGTCTGGTTGGAGTAACAGCAGAGGCAGCTGATGCAGCTGGCGGCGGCAGAATCATGGGTAAGGTTGCAGCTCACTATGATGAGTTCTTCTTTAATGATCCTGAAGTAGCAGGTGGCACAGTTCGCTACAAGGATTATGTAGCAACTCCTGATGGAAAGACATTTTTACAGCAGGAAAATGGCCAGGCTAACACTTGGTATGACACATCAGATGGTGGCAAGCGTATCATCTACGAGCCAAGCCAAACACATCCTTGGAATCATTTTTCAAAGACAACTACTGGCTATGCAGTAGAGTTCTATGCTACCGCATTTGCGAATTTTGCTTCTGGCATTAAAAACATTCCTGCAAATTCACAGGTTTGGATGCTTAAGGAATTCTTTGAGCTAGTTGCATTAATCGGTTTTGTAATGTTTATCGTTCCACTTGTAATGCTCCTTACAAAGCTTCCATTCTTAAAAGAAGCAAAGGTGGACCTTGTGAAGCCGGCAGCTGCAGCTTCAAGTTTCGGAACAAAGTTTGCTGGAATAGTTATTATGGCAGTTGCTATTTTACTTCCTGCTATATTCTTTGAGGCACTTTATGATGTGGACCCTACAGGCCAAGCAGTGCAGGCACTTCGATTCCTTGCTCTTGCTGTAGGTGTTGCAGGCCTTATTGGATTTATCATGGCCCTTCGCGCAAAGGCTGAAAAGAAATATGTGGTTGGCACATGCTTTGTTACAGTGGCTGGACTTCTTTTAGCATTACTTACAAAGCTTCCACTTTACCAGAATCTTACATTCTGGACAGCTCCAGTTGTAAATAACATTGCATACTGGACAATCGGCGCAGCACTGATTTCACTTATTGTAATGAGCGTTGTATATGTAGGTAGTAAGGCTTCTGAGGGGGCAAGCTTTAGCACCTACGGAATCAAGGTTCCTGTAAAGACAGTATGCGCCTCATTTGTTACAGCACTTCTTACAGTAATCATTTTATTTGTTGTATTATTTATTATTGATGCAATCTTTAAAACAGATTTCAGAATCTGGACATTTGCTTTCAAGACCTTTGATGCAAACATCCTTCCTGCAGTATGCAAATATGTTCCAACATTCTTTGCATTCTATCTGATTTCTACAGCATCAATCTTTGTGAATACAAACACAGAGAGCATGAAAGGATTAAAGGGATATTGCCTGGCAATCGCTATGAATGCAGGTGGCATTTTCCTTTGGTTAGTTCGTCAATACGGTACACTTTTTGCAACTGGTGTGGCTGCTCATCCAAACGCAGCTCTTTCTGGAATCGTTCTTGTAGCTATGGTTCCAACACTTGCAATTGCGGCTATTCTTTCTAGAGCTCTTTACAAGAGAACTGGTAACGTATGGACACCTGCATTCCTTAACGCAATGCTGATGACAATCATGACAGTTGCAAATACTACTGTATATCTTAAATAAAATTTAACTATTTTAAGGGCGCATAATTGCTTATGCGCCCTTTTCTTTTTTATCATTATTCTTTACAATGTATTCAGTTAATTAAACGTTTAAGGAGAAGAATGATGAAGACATTTGATGGTTATTCACACGGCGTAAATTTGGGTGGTTGGTTGTCTCAGTGCGACCATACAAAGGAGCGCTATGACAATTTTATTAAGAAAAAAGACATTGATACTATAAAAAGCTGGGGACTTGATCACATTCGTGTGCCAGTTGACTACGAGCTTGTAGAAAATGGCGCTGGTGATTACAAGGAAGAGGGCTTTAAGTATATTCAAAATGCTATAGATTGGGCTGGTGAAAACGGCCTTAACATGGTGCTTGATTTACATAAGACTGCTGGCTTTAGCTTTGACTTTGGCGAGGCTGAAAGTGGTTTCTTTGATAGCCAGGAGTATCAGGAGCGTTTCTATCTTTTATGGGAAGAGTTTGCAAGACGCTTTGGCAAGTATTCAGACAGACTTGCATTTGAACTTTTAAACGAGGTTACTGATAAGGAATATTGCGATACTTGGAACAGAATATCTCGCACATGTATAGAGCGTATCAGAAAGATTGCACCAGATGTAAAAATCCTTATCGGTGGATACTATAACAACAGCGTTGAGGCGCTAAAGGATTTAGCTGAGCCATATGATGAAAATATCATCTACAATTTCCATTGCTATGAGCCACTTATTTTCACACATCAGGGTGCTCATTGGATTCCTACTATGGATACAAGCTTTAGAATGCCATTTGATGTTACCTATGCAGAGTATATCGCAAATGCGAAGAAGAATTTAGAGGGCTTTACAGCTGACTTAACAAAGTACGATGCAAACAAGGAAATCGGAATCGAGTTCTTTCATGATTTACTTGCAGAGGCAGTTAGAGTGGCAGATGAAAGAAATGTTGCTCTTTACTGTGGAGAGTTTGGTGTGATTAACCTGGCATCACCAGAGGACAGCTTAAAGTGGTATAAAATGATTTGCAAATGCTTTGACGAGTTTAAAATTGGTCGTGCTGCTTGGAGCTATAAGGAGATGGACTTTGGTCTTTCTGACGAGCACATGGCACCAGTCAGAGATGAGTTACTTAAGCTTATTTAATTAGGAGGCTTTTATGAAGACAGCACTTATTACAGGAGCTACATCAGGTATTGGAATGGAGTTTGCTAGACAGCTGGCAGCCAGAGGCTACGGGCTTATTCTGACAGGCCGTAGAGTGGAGCGCCTTGAGCAGCTTAAGGAAGAACTTGAAGTTCCAGTGGAAATCATCGCTGCTGATTTAGGAAAGAAAAAGGAGTGCTTTAGTCTTCTTGAAAAGCTAAAGGGCAAGGACATAGATTTATTTATTAATAATGCAGGCTTTGGCCTGGCTGGAAATTTCCTTTACACAGACATTGATAAGGAAGTGAACATGATAAAGGTAAACGATGTGGCTATGCACATTTTATTTAAGGGCATGCTTCAGAGAATGCACAATGCAGGCAAGGGAGATATCCTAAATGTGGCATCATCGGCTGGACTGCTTCCAGCAGGTCCTTACATGTCTACCTACTATGCAACTAAGGCATATGTGGTGAGCCTGACCCGTGGTGTAGCTTGTGAGCTAAAGGAAAAGGGCAGCGCTGTTCATGTGCACGCTCTTTGCCCAGGACCAGTAGATACTGAATTTAATGCTACAGCTGACGTTGTATTTTCATTAAAGGGAATCACTCCTGAAAAATGTGTTAAGGATGCACTCCGTGGTATTGATAGAAACCGCCTGATAATCGTCCCATCTTTTAAAATGAAGGTGGTTTCGGTTATTCAACATTTGATTCCTTATCCAATTTTAGTGAAGCTTACAGGTCATCAGCAAAAGAAAAAATTGGGGTAGTTTATGAGAATTTTAATTACAAATGACGATGGAATAATGTCTGATGGCATTGCCAGACTTGCTAGAGCGGCAAAGGAGTTTGGCGAAGTGTGGGTGGTGGCTCCTGAAACACAGCGTAGTGCAGCCAGCCACAGCATCAGCCTCCATAGCGCCATAGATATTTATCCATGTGATGAGTTTCCTATAGAAGGGGTCCATGCGTATTCATGCTCAGGCACACCAGGGGATTGCGTCAGGGTAGGAAGCCTTAGCGTCATACCAGAGCGTCCTGACGTGGTGCTTTCAGGTATTAATTTCGGTTACAATGTGGCCAGTGATATTCAGTATTCAGCCACAGCAGGTGCAGCTTTTGAGGCTGCTTTTCAAGGGTATCACGCCATTGCCTTATCAGAAGGCTGTCACGACCATTCTGTGACAGATAAATACATAAAAGAAATATTGGAAAAGCTTTTAAATGAGCCTCTTAAGCCAGGATTTATTCATAATGTTAATTTCCCAGATTGCGATTTGGGAGAGTGCAAAGGTGTGCTCTTTGATAGAACTGTCAGTCGCGGGATGTTTTACAAAGACCACTATAATGTGGTGGAAAAACTCTATGATGGCGGACTTCGTTATATGGTTGAAGGAGTGTACAGTCCTAAGGCCGAAGAGGGCACTGATTTTGACGCGATTTTAAACAACTATGTCTCCGTCGGTGTTGTAAATAATGTGGGATATTGATATAATACCAATAGTTTTTCTAGGATTTTAGGAGGCAGATATGGCAGAGAATAAGAATTTTGTTATAAATATTGATGGCGAAGGCGGAGTTAACATTTCTGAGGAAGTTATCGGCATCATCGCAGGCCTTGGTGCTGTTGAGGTTGATGGTGTTGCTTCACTTGCTGGAAACCTTACTGCAGATACTATTTCAAAGGCAGGACAGGGAAAGCTTGCTAAGGCTGTTAAGGTAGTTGGTGGCGACGGTAAAATCGCTGTTCACATGGCTATTAACATGAAGTACGGATACGAGATTCCAAAGGTTTCTGGTATGGTTCAGGAAAAGGTTAAGCAGGCAGTTGAGACTATGACAGGTCTTGAAGTTACAGCTGTTGATATTCGCATTGCAACAGTTGCAGTTGCAGCTAATAACTAGTCCACAATTGTTTATTTTTTATGCATATTAATGTATAATTATGGGGTGCTATTTTAGATAGCACCCTATATTAGTCTAAATAATAGATTTTTCAGGAGTAATTTATATGAATAGACATGAAGTCAGAAAAGAAGTATTCAAGGCAGTGTTCATGAATGAGTTCCATGACACACAGGACATGGAAGAGGTTATTAAAACATTCCTTGGTGGCAGAGACAATGCTGAGGCAGAGGATCTTGCAAATAACAATAAGACACCAGAGGATGAGGAATATATTAAGACAAAGTCTGAGGATATCATCTCAAAGCTTCCAGAGATTGACGAGCTTATTAACAAGTCTGTAGACGGCTGGAAGACCACTCGTATGGCAAAGGTAGACCTTACACTTATCAGACTTGCCCTTTACGAAATCAAGTTTGAGAACATCCCAGTTGGCGTTGCTATTAACGAAGCAGTTTCTTTAGCAGACGAATTCGGTACAGATTCATCAGCTGGTTTTGTTAACGGAGCATTAGCTAAGTTAGTATAATGAATAAAAATGTATATAGTGTATCACAGGTAAATACATATATTGAGCGTATGTTTGCCGATGATTTTATGCTTGGAAACCTTTCCTTATCTGGGGAGGTTTCTAATTGTAAGTATAATCATACGGGCCACATATACTTTACTTTAAAGGACGACAAATCATCTATTTCCTGTGTGATGTTTGCTGGGAAGCGTCCTAAGGGTCTGAAGTTTCAGATGAAGGACGGAGATAAGGTTGTTGTTACTGGTTATGCTGGTGTGTATGCCGCTGCCGGTAAATACCAAATCTACGCAAACGAGATAGAGCTTGCCGGTGTGGGAGATTTATACCAAAAGTTCGAGGCTCTTAAACAGGAGCTTGCTGACATGGGGCTTTTTGATCCAATGTATAAAAAGCCACTTCCTACACATGCTATGAAAATCGGAATTGTCACAGCATCCACTGGTGCCGCAGTTCACGATATCATTCGAGTTTCTAAAACCAGAAATCCGTTTGTACAGCTGGTTCTGTATCCTGCGCAGGTACAGGGAGAGGGAGCAGCAGCTTCCATTATCGCTGGTATTGAATGCTTGGATCAGCTTGGGCTAGATGTGATTATCGTTGGTCGTGGCGGTGGTTCCATAGAGGATTTGTGGGCCTTTAACGAAGAGCCTGTTGCAAAGGCTATTTTTAGATGTGAGACACCTATTATTTCTGCTGTTGGTCACGAGACAGATTTTACTATTGCAGATTTTGTTGCAGATAAAAGAGCGGCCACTCCATCACAGGCAGCAGAGCTTGCAAACTTTGTGTATGAGGACTTTGCAAAAGCCTTAGATAGATATTCAGACAAGCTTGATAGGGCACTTGATTACAAGCTTTCAGGGCTAGAAGCTCAGATAGAGAATTACAAGCTTCGTTTACAGTCACTTCGTCCAGAAAACAAAATCAAGGCAAATGAAGATAAATTAGAAGGCTTGAGACTTCGCCTTGAAACCTTGATGAACAACAAATTAGCCAGATATGAAAACAGGCTTATTGCTGTTTCAGGACGCTTGGATGGTCTTTCCCCAGCTAAAAAGCTTTCAGCTGGATTTGGATATGTTACCGATTCTAAGGGGGAGGCTGTGCGCGACATCAATCGGCTTTCTGTGGGAGACACCATGGAAGTTAGACTTAAGGATGGCTTGATTAAGGGACAGGTTACTGAACTTGTACCTAGTTAAGGAGAAAATATGGCAGATAATAAAGATAAAACAATCGAAGAGAGCTTTGAAACTATAGAGACAATCATTTCTAAGCTTGAATCAGGGGATGTTACTTTGGATGAATCCTTTGCTTTGTATAAAAGCGGTATGGAGGAGCTTCAAAGTGCAAATGCTAAAATAGAGCAGACAAAAAAGGCTGTTATGGCCATCAGTAAGGATGGAGAAATGGCAGTTTTTGAAGGGGAAGAATAAAATGGATTTACAAAATGAGCTTTGTATTAGAGCTGAAGCTGCAGAGGATGTAGTTTGCAGGTTTTTACCAGATATAGAGGGCCAGCAAAAGACAATATTCGAGGCAATGGAATATGGCGTCACTGCTGGAGGCAAGAGACTTCGTCCAATTCTTATGAACGAAACTTTCCAGTTGTTTAATGGCAAGGGCGATGTGATTGAGCCATTTATGGCTGCAATCGAAATGATTCACACATATTCACTTATTCATGATGATTTACCATCTATGGATAACGATATGCTTCGTCGTGGCAAGCCTACAGTTCACGCAGCTTTTGGTGAGGCCATGGGCGTATTGGCTGGAGATGCTCTTTTAAATTATGCATATGAAACAGCTCTTAATGCATATGATGCTAATACTGACGTGGTGGCTGTTACAGAAGCAATGCGTATCCTTGCTAGAAAAGCAGGAGTATTTGGTATGGTTGGCGGCCAGGTAGTAGACGTAGAGGCTGAAAAGAAGCAACTTGAAATGACAGAGGAAAAGCTTCATTTCATCTACGAGCTGAAAACCGGCGCACTTATAGAGGCATCAATGATGATTGGTGCAGTTCTTGCAGGCGCCACAGAAGAGCAGGTATCACTGATTGAAGGTGTAGCTGATAAAATCGGAATGGCATTCCAGATTCAGGATGACATTCTTGATATAGTGGGAGACGAGACCAAGCTTGGAAAACCAATTGGTTCCGATGAGAAGAATGAAAAGACTACCTACGTTACATTCGCAGGTATGGAAAAATCCAAGGAAGAGGTAAAGCGTCTTACAGATCAGGCGATTAAGGAATTAAACAGTTTGCCAGTTCACAACGAATTTTTAAACGAGCTTCTTAGTTACCTTGTCTACCGAGACAAATAAAGGCAATATGGTTCTTGATAAAATACGCAAACCTAATGATATAAAAAATCTTAGTCAGGAAGAGCTTTCGCAGCTTCCTGGTGAAATACGCTCCTTTTTAATCGACCACCTTTCTAAAACAGGTGGTCATTTAGCATCTAACTTAGGTACTGTAGAGCTTACTATGGCTCTTCATCTTTTGATGGATTTTCCTAAGGACAAGCTGATTTGGGATGTTGGTCACCAGGCTTATACTCACAAGATTCTCACTGGTAGAGCAGCTGAATTTGAACATCTTCGTCAATACGAAGGCATCAGTGGATTTCCAAAGCGTGAGGAGAGTCCTTGCGACAGCTTTGATACAGGACATTCATCTACATCATTATCTGCAGCTTTGGGCTATTGCATGGCTAGAGATTTGGCAGGGGATGATTACAAGGTATGTGCTGTAATAGGTGATGGTGCGCTTACAGGCGGTCTAGCTTACGAGGCTCTTAATAATGCGTCACGCCTTAAGAATTCTAATTTCCTTATTGTTTTAAACGATAACGAAATGTCTATCTCTAAAAATGTAGGCGGTATGTCTACAAACCTTGAGAGACTTCGTACCAGCTCAAAGTATGTTGGTCTTAAGAACAATGTGCTTTCATCATTGGAAAATTGGCCACACGGCGAGCGAATCATCAGAAAGATTCGCAGCACTAAAAACGGTATTAAGAGTCTGATGGTACCAAACATGGTATTTGAAGACCTTGGCATAATGTATCTTGGTCCTGTGGATGGCCATAATGTAAAGGCCATGATGGAGACATTTAAGATGGCTATGGGCATTAAAGGCCCAGTGCTTGTTCACGTTATTACTAAAAAGGGTAACGGATACGAGCCAGCAGAGAGACATCCATCACGTTTCCATGGTACAGATATTTTCGAAATCGAAACAGGACTTCCTATTCGTAGCACGCAGCCAGGATATACAGATGTATTTTCTACTGTTATGCGAAAAATGGGTGACAGAAATCCTGAGGTTGTTGCAATCACAGCTGCTATGGCTGAGGGAGCAGGCCTCAAGCGATTTAGAAATATGTTCCCTGAGAGATTTTTCGATGTAGGTATTGCAGAGGAGCATGCAGTTACTTTTGCGGCAGGCCTTGCCCTTGGTGGCAGGACTCCTGTATTTGCTGTGTACTCATCATTTTTACAGCGTGCCTACGACCAGATTTTAGAGGATGTTTGCTTACAAAAGCTCCATGTTATTTTTGCTATTGATAGAGCAGGCCTGGTTGGAGCAGACGGTAGCACACATCAGGGCATTTTTGATGTTTCATTTATGACATCTATGCCAAACATGACAGTTATGGCTCCAAAGAACAAATGGGAGCTTTCTGATATGATGAAGTTTGCAGTGGCTTTTGATGGACCTATTTCCATCAGATACCCTAGAGGAGAGGCCTACTGCGGCTTAGAGGAACACAGAGCTCCAATAGAGCTTGGTAAGGCCGAAGAAATCAAGGCTGGTAAAAAGGTAATGTTACTTGCTCTTGGTTCAATGGTAAAAAAGGCCGAAGAGGTAGAAGTACTTCTTAAGGAGCATGATATAGATGCAGGTATTGCAAATGCCAGATTTGCAAAGCCATTTGATAAGGATTATATCGCAGGACTTACTGAGTCTTACGACCTTATTGTTACAATGGAAGAAAACGTTGTAACAGGCGGCTTTGGTCAGCAGGTTCAGGCATATCTTGATGATATTGGATACAAGGGACAGGTTCTTAAAATCGCTGTTCCTGATGAGTTTGTTAGACATGGCAGCGTGACACTTTTGTTTAAGGAACTTGGCATGGATTCTGCCTCTATAACAGAACGTATTTTAAAAGTTTTAGGAAAGTAATATGAAAGAAAGACTTGATATTGTATTAGTGGATAGGGGCTTTGCTCCATCTAGAGAAAAAGCAAAAACAATGATTATGGAAGGCAATGTTTTCGTTAAGGGAAACCGCGAGGACAAGGCCGGTACTAAAATCGATGTTGATGCTGATATTGAAATCCATGGACAGCAGCTTAAGTATGTTAGTCGTGGTGGATTAAAGCTCGAAAAGGCTATGACTCATTTTGGCATCACCTTGGACGACAAGGTATGCATGGATATCGGTGCTTCCACTGGTGGATTTACTGATTGCATGCTTCAAAATGGAGCTAAGAAGGTATTTTCAGTTGACGTTGGATATGGCCAGTTTGCCTGGAAGCTTCGTCAGGATCCTCGCGTAGTATGCATGGAAAAGACAAACATCCGCTATGTGACACCTGAGGATATAGGAGAGGCCTTAGATTTTGCATCTGTTGATGTTTCATTTATTAGCCTTACAAAGGTACTTGGCCCTGCAAAGGCACTACTTGCAGATGATGCAGAGATGGTTTGTCTTATCAAGCCACAGTTTGAAGCAGGCAAGGAAAAGGTTGGTAAAAAAGGCGTAGTCCGTGACCCAGCTGTTCACGAAGAAGTTATTAACACTATTATTGATTTTGTAAAAGAGATAGGCTTCTATGTCCTTCACTTAGAGTTTTCTCCTATAAAGGGGCCTGAAGGCAACATAGAGTATCTTATTCATATTGCTACTAAAGAAAAACAGGGGGAAGCTATTGATGTGTCTGCTACAGTTGCGCAGGCTCATGACAGCTTAGACAAAAAATGAAAAACTTTTTAATTGTTGCAAGGTCTTTTAGTGATTTACATGAAAAATATATAAATGTTATCAGAGACTACATTAGTGCTCACGGCGGGATGTGCATTTTAGATCTGGACACATGTCCAGATAGCTCTGAGACTCAGATTAATGTGGATGATAATATTGAATGTATTATTACTGTAGGCGGTGATGGCACTGTTGTTAGAGTGGCCCAGAACATCACAGACCGCAAGGTGCCAATTGTTGGCCTAAACTGCGGTCATCTTGGTTATTTATGTGATATGACAGTTGATAACGTAGAGCACTGCCTGAATCAGCTCCTTAGCGACAATTATAAAATAGATGAGCGAATGATGCTTGAGGGAGATTGCTCTAACGATGAGAACAATCATTTTAGAGCTCTTAATGATGTGGTTATCGCTTCTGATGCTGCTGGTCTATACGTTCTTAACCTTACTGTAAAGGTTAATGGAATCCAGCTATATCAGCACAACTGTGATGGTCTGATTCTTTCTACTCCTACAGGCTCTACAGCTTATAATCTTTCTGCAAATGGCCCAATTGTTAGCCCTCATGCAGATTGCATTATTCTTACACCAATAAATCCTCACACACTGAATTCTAGAAGCATAATTTTAGCTTCAAATGATGAGGTGGAGGTTACAATATCTGCTCGCCATGAGGAGGACAATCCAAAGGCAAACATCATTTATGATGGAACACTTAGACAGACTCTCGGAAGGGATGATGTCCTAAAGATATATCGATCAAAGGTTACTTCACATATGGTTATGCTTGAGAATGTTAATTTCTTGGAGCGCATTAGAGCGAGAATGCAGGAGATTTAAATGAAGATTGAAAGACAAGCAAAGATATTAGAACTTATAGTTAAAAATGAAATTGGAACTCAAGAGGAGCTGACAGCCCGTCTTGAGGAGGCAGGCTTTAATGCAACACAGGCTACTGTTTCTAGGGATATCCGTGAAATGAAGCTTACAAAGATTGCAGATGGAGCAGGCAAGCTTCGCTATGTGGCATACAAAACCACAGAGGAAGACATGAATGAGAAATATATTCGCATTTTCTTAGACGGTTTTATGTCTATGGACAATGCGCAAAATATATTAGTTGTTAAGACTGTTTCAGGAATGGCAATGGCTGTAGCGGCAGCCCTTGACCATATGGATTTCCCTGAGATAGTTGGTTCCATCGCTGGTGATGACACTATCATGTGTGCCGTTCGTACAGTGGATGATACAGTTAGTTTAATGGGGAAGCTTAAAAGAATAATTGATAATAGATAAAGGTAGGTGCAAGTACCTTTTGAAGTGTGGGCCATTAAAAGGAGAATAAAATGTTAGCAAGTTTGCACGTTAAGAATTTAGCCCTTATTGATGAAGAAGAGATTATTTTTTCCAAAGGTCTCAATATTTTATCAGGTGAGACTGGCGCTGGTAAATCTATTATTTTAGGCGCCCTTCATCTGAGCCTGGGGGACAAGGCTTCTAAGGATTTCCTTAGGGATACAGATTCAGAAGCCCTTGTAGAAGCTGTTTATCTAATAAATGATGAAAAGACAAAGGCGGCTCTTAGAGAAATGGGAGTGGAGCCTTATGACGACGAAATCATTATGACTCGCCGCATTACTGAGTCTAGAAGCGTTGGAAAGATAAATGGAGAGCAGGTTCCAGCTGCAAAGATGAAAGAGGTTGGAGACCTTCTTTTAGATATCTATGGACAAAAGGAACATCAGTCACTCCTTAATGCAAAGCGCCATATGGAGCTTTTAGACGAGTTTTCTAAATCTGACATAGGTGATTTAAAGATAAAGGTAGCTGAAAGCTACAAAGCTTATAAGGCACTTGTGGCAGAGCTTGAAGAGGCCAAGGCCAGTGACGTTTCTAAGGAAAGAGAGATTGTCCTTTTAGATCATGAGATAAACGAGATTGAATCGGCAAAGCTTACTATCGGCGAGGATGAGGAGCTTGAGGAAGAGTACAAGCGTCTTTCAAATTACAGCCGCATTATGGAATATTTCGGCAGAGCTCACGAGGCTTTAGCCGGTGACGGTGGTGTTAGTGATGCTTTAAGTTCCGCTATTTCTGACATTCGCTACATAGAGGGAATCGATGAAAAGGCATCTGAGTTTTTAGCTATGCTAAATGATGCAGATAGCATTATCTCTGATTTCAATAGAGAGCTTTCTAGCTACATGTCTGATTCTACCTTTGATGCAGGCAGGTTTAATGAGGTAGAGGTTAGACTTAACGAGATTAATCGACTTAAGGATAAATACGGTCCTACTATAGAGGCTGTGCTTGAAGAGCTTGCAAAGCGTCAGGAGAAAAAGGCAAAGTTTGAATCTTTTGACGAGTATTTATCTGAGCTTAAAGCTAAGGTTGATGCTGCTGAAAAGGAGCTTTCTGCTCTTTGTGATAAGCTTTCTGATATTAGACACAAACGAGCTTTAGAGCTTTCTAAAAAGATGCAGACTGCTATGAGTGATTTGAATTTCCTCGATAGCCAGTTTGAAATGAAGCTTGAGAGATTAAATCACTATACATCAGAGGGTATAGATGATGGTGAGTTCATGATCTGCACTAACCCTGGAGAGCCACTTAGACCTCTCAAGGATATAGCATCAGGCGGTGAAATGAGCCGTATAATGCTTGCTATAAAGACAGTTCTTGCCAGTGGCGAGGGCATTGATACGCTAATATTTGATGAGATTGATGCAGGTATTTCAGGCCGCACAGCATCTGCTGTATCTGAAAAGCTTGCTACTGTAGGTAAGGCTCATCAGGTTATTTGTATTACTCACTTACCACAGATTGCTTCCATGGCAGATACACATTTCTTAATCGAGAAAAACGTAGAAAACGGTCATACAATCTCTGGTATTAAAAAGCTTTATGATGATGAAATCACAGAAGAGCTTGCTAGAATGCTAGGCGGTAGCGCTATTACAGAAGCTGTACGCACTAATGCCAAGGAAATGAAAGAGATGGCTGTTCAGTTTAAAGCTAAGTCTTGATTTTTAAAAAATATATGGTATATTTAAATCCGCATGATTCTTCATGCGGATTTTCGTTTTTTATCCCTTTATAAAAGTCTTAAATGACAAACACAAAAATTAATACAGAAAAGATTATCTATAAGCTTATTAACAAGGAAAACAATTCTGTGCTTTTAGAGACGGTTCCCTATGTAGATTATTTAGATATGGCCATCATTTTTTATCAGGTTTTAGATGGCTTTGATGAGGGAGAGGGCACTTGCGCTATTGTTACAAACAAGCAGCTTGAGGACGCAGATATGAAGCTTTCGGATTTGATGAGCTATGCCAGTGAAAATACTCCAAGGATACTTGGCCTTAAGATTAATGGAATTCTTTCTTCTATTGCAGAGTATTCGGGAGATGAAAGTTTGGTGGAGGCACTTGAAGCAGAGCTTGGTATTGATGCTGACACATTTCCTTTGTATGTGGCAACAAATAAGGTGGCTTCAAATGGAGCAGCAGTAATCCTTTACAAGGATATGCTAAAGGCAATGGCGGCAAAGCTTAAAAGTGACCTTTATGTAATACCTTGTTCTGTCCATGAGGTGATTTTAGTCAGGGTAATGAAAAACTGCCAGATGAACACAGCTGAGCTTCGTAAGCTTATTTCTGAAGTAAATCAGACTGAGCTAAAAATCTCAGACGTATTATCTGACAGTCTATATTATTTCTCTAGAGAAAACGGTGTATTAAGCTATGCCTAGTAGGCCTTGAGCTTTTTCCAAAGTGTGGTGGTGTAATCTAATGTATCGTTATCATAAGAGCTGTAAATATCGCAGCGGCTAAGAGTTTCCTTTGTAGGAAATACTGTTTCGTCTGCGAGAGTTTCAGCATCTTCATTGGCGGCAACAGTTAGATTAGGGGTAGCATACCAAACATATTCAAAGTTTTCGGTAGCTGCCTGCTCCTCACACATGAAATCAATCCATTTCATTGCAGCGTCGTAATGCTTGCAAGTACGTGGAATGAACCAGGAATCAACCCAAAGGTTACCACCTTCCTTAGGAACGGTATAGGCAAGGTTTTCATTGTATTCCATGCCCATTGCAGCCTCGCCAGAATAGCACACGGCCATAGCGGCATCCTCTGAAACCATGCATTCATAGGTTTCGTCCATGAGATATGCATAGATTAGCTTTTTCTCGTTGCAAAGCATATCAAAGGCTTCATCAAGCTCTTTGGTGTTAGTGGTGTTGATGTCGTAGCCCTTCATCTTTAGAGGCACCATAAAGGCATCTCTTTGAGAATTAATCATTACGATTCTGTTTTTGTAGGCTGGATCCCAGAGACAATTCCAAGAGCTAACAGTTTCTTCGTCTACCATTTTGGTATTGTAAAGAATACCAACTGTACCATAGAAATAAGGCACGGTGTATTTGTGAGTAGGGTCGAAGGAAGCTGAAGCTTCGATAATGTCTGGGTCTATGTTTTTGTAGTTGGTAAGAGAGCTGTAATCGATTGGAATAAGCTCGCCTTCCCCACGTAATGTTTCAATCATGTAGTCAGAGCTACAGATTACATCGTAGTTGATTGAGCCAGCCTTGTATTTAGCATACATGTCTTCGACAGACTGGTATTCTTCATATTTAACCTTGATGCCGGTTTCCTTTTGAAAACGCTTAAGTACATCCTTCTCGATGTATTTACCGTAGTTTAAAACTACCAAAGTGTCAGCGCTTTCAGCATCGTTACCACAGCCTGTAAATGTAAAGCAGCTGGTAAAGGTAAGACAAAGGAGTGAAAGCAATGTAGTTATTTTTTTCATACTCGTTCTTTTGCCTCCTTTGCGTTGTTACCCTTGAAGTTGATTACTAAAAGCATTGCAAATGCTACGGCAAATAAAAGAGTAGATAGGGCATAAAGCTCTGGCTGAATGCCTTTTCTAAGCTCTGTATAAAGCATAGTAGAAAGTGTGTTAACACCAGCACCTTTTGTAAAGTAGGTGATAGTGAAATCATCAAGGGACATAGTAAAGGCCATTAAAAAGCCTGATAAAACGCCTGAGAAAATCTCTGGCCAAATAACCTTATAAAATGCATAGCTTGGTGTAGCACCTAAATCCATGGCAGCTTCGTAGCAAGCATCAGACATCGAACGAAGCTTTGGCAGTACGTTAAAGATTACATAAGGTACTGAAAAAGTGATATGAGCTAACACTACTGAAAATTCACCAAGTGAAGTAAAGCGTGTCAGCAAAAGCATCAGTGAAATACCAGTTACTATATCTGCATTTAATAAAGGTATGTTTGTTGCTCCAAGCATAATAGCTGCGTGAGACTTTTTCATTTTATAAATGCCAAGAGCGGCAGCTGTTCCAAGGATGGTAGCAAGGATAGAAGATGTAAGAGTAATCCTTACTGTAGTCCAAAGAGCGCTCATTATAGTGTCGTTTGATGGTAAATTAAAATACCATTTAAGAGTAAAGCCGCCCCATACAACACGGGACATAGAATTGTTAAAGGACAAAACTATCAGCACTAAAATTGGAGCATATAAAAACAGGAAAATGATTGCAAGATAGAGGCTTGAGAAGCCTTTTTTAACGTTTCTCATATAAGCATACCTCCATTCTCGGAATCATCCACTTTATTCATAACTCCCATTGAAAGGAGTACAAATACCATAAGTATGATAGATAGACCTGAGCCTAAGTTCCAGTTTCTTGAAAGTGTAAATTCCTGCTCGATAACATTACCGATGAGAAGAACCTTTCCACCACCCAGTAAGTTGGAAACTACGAAGGATGAAAGGGCAGGTACAAATACCATAATGACACCTGAAAGGATGCCGTCCCTTGAAAGTGGGATAGTAACCTTGATAAAAGTGTTGAGCCAGCTGGAACCAAGGTCCGCAGCGGCTTCGATAACATCGTCACTAATCTTTGAAAGGCTGTTGTAAATAGGCAATATCATGTATGGCAAAAAGTCGTAAACCATGCCAAGGATAACAGCGTACTTAGTGTAAAGAATGTGGACTGTAGGTAGCCCAATAGCAGAAAGAATGCTGTTTAAAATACCGTTATTGCTAAGTATATTTTGCCAGGCAAGAATACGAAGCATGAAATTCATCCACATAGGAAGGATGAATAAAAAGACGATAAAGCTTTTGTTTGAAATCTTAAGGTTGTGAAGAATCAAAGCCACAGGGTATGCCATAATAAGGCAAATAATGGTAGTGATAAGTGCAACCTCTACAGAAAGACCTAAGCTTTTTAAATGTACTGGCTCAGTAATGGCCAGTAGGTTGTAAAGTGTGAAGCTTCCCTCGCCATCAGTAACTGCATAGCCAAGGATGTAAAACAAAGGAAGGATAGTGCAGATGAAAACCCATACTGCGTAAGGAGCTGCAAGGAAGCTTGTACGATATTTAGTGTTCATCTTCCTTCATTACCTCCTCATCCTCTGATTCTGGTTTGTTCATAATCTGGATATTGAATGGTATTACATTAAGTGAAACACGCTGGCCTACTTCGAAGTATTTTGTGGTGTGAACAAGCCATTCGTAATCGCCACACTGTACATCAAGCTCGTAGTGAACGCCCTTGAAAAGGCAATCTGTAATAACGCCATCCATAAAACCAAGTCCTGGAGTTGCAAGCTCAACATCCTCTGGACGGATAACTACATCGACTGGCTTCATAGTACCAAAGCCCTTATCTACGCAAGGAACCTGAACTCCAAGGAATGAAACAAGCTCATCCTTAATCATGATGCCTTCGATGATATTTGATTCACCGATGAAATCGGCTACGAAGGCGTTTTCAGGCTCGTTGTAAATGTCCTCTGGGGTACCAATCTGCTGGATATAACCCTGGTTCATAACCACGATAGTATCAGACATGGTAAGTGCCTCTTCCTGATCGTGTGTAACGTATATAAATGTGATGCCAAGCTCCTGCTTGATTTTCATAAGCTCGTACTGCATGCTCTGACGAAGCTTTAAATCCAAAGCTCCAAGTGGCTCATCTAAAAGAAGTACCTTTGGCTCGTTTACAATGGCGCGGGCAATAGCGATACGCTGTTGCTGACCACCTGAAAGTGAATCAATAGAGCGCTTTTCAAAGCCGTCAAGGTTAACAAGCTTAAGGGCATACTTGATTTTATCGTCAATATATTCCTTTGATTTTTTTTGGATTTTAAGACCGAAGGCGATATTTTCCTCGATAGTCATGTGAGGGAAAAGGGCATATTTCTGGAATACGGTGTTAATAGGACGAAGATTAGCAGGCAAAGCTGTAATGTCGTTACCGTTTAGATAGATTTTTCCAGAATCTGGCTTTTCAAAGCCGCCTAGAAGTCGAAGAGTTGTGGTTTTACCGCAGCCGGAAGGTCCAAGTAGAGTGACGAAAGAGTTTTCCTTAACGTAAAGATCTAGCTCATCAAGAACCAGCTGCTTTCCATAACTTTTAGATACATGGTCGAATTGAATAAATTCCAACGCATTGTCCTCCTGTGGGTAAAAATTAAGCTCCGAATCAGACTCGAACTGACGACCCCCTCATTACGAGTGAGGTGCTCTACCAACTGAGCTATCGGAGCATGTAAAAATCTTGTGTATTTGCTGATATTCGCGAGTTTTAGTGTAATATAACAGCGCAAAAAAATCAAATATAATTGTTGAGAAAATCCACGCCTTTGATTATAATGTCAAATGTATAAAAAGTATTAAGTTTTAGGAGATTTTCATGAGCGCAAACAAGAGAAAAACACCTGGGTTTACAATTGCAGATTTATTTACTAGAGAGAGCCTTCCATTGCTCTTACTTATAGTTCTTGGCTTGTTTGCCATTGTGGCTATTACTGTGTCTATTGTGGTACTTAAGGTTGGTCCAGTTATCGCCTGTGCTATGGTTATTTTAGAGGCAGCTCTTGCAGCATGTCTTAATCGTATTCCACTTTGGATTCACGGCCTTGTATTCATCGCTGAAATAGTCATTGGTATTATGGCGTCACAGCTTGTATTTATGATACTTATGGCATTTGTATATGTTATTTCAATTGCTTTTTTATTCGCATGGTCAACAAACAACTAATGAATAAAGTAAATTATCAAAAAGAGTTAGACAAATTAATAAAGAAACTAGATGAAGAAGGCTCAGTGCCTTCTTTATTATTACACAGCTGTTGTGGGCCTTGCAGTAGCTACTGTATTGAATATCTGTCTCAGTTTTTCAATATTACAGTGTTTTACTACAACCCTAACATCTATCCTGACGAGGAGTATTACACCAGAGTAAAGGAGCAGGAGCGCTTTATAAAGGAGTTTCCTACCAAGCATCCTGTGTCTTTTATTGAGGGTGATTACGATACAAAAAGCTTCTATGAAATGGCTAAGGGGCTAGAGCAGGAGCCGGAAAAAGGGGCTCGCTGTCACAAGTGCTATGAGCTTCGTCTCAGACGTACTGCTCAGGTTGCCAAAGAAAAAGGCTTTGACTTTTTCACAACAACACTTACAATATCCCCAATGAAAGATTCGCAGGTTCTTAATGAAATCGGTCAGCGCATCGCTTTAGAAGAAGGCGTTTCTTGGCTAGTTTCTGATTTCAAAAAGAAAGAGGGATATAAGCGTTCTACGGAGCTTTCTAAGGAATATTGCATGTACAGACAGGATTACTGCGGTTGCGTTTATTCCTACAGAGACAGACAGGCACAAAAGGAAATGGCAAAACAGGAGGATTAGTTATGGCACAGTTGTGGGGTGGTAGATTTACAAAACCAACAGATGATTTAGTTTATGATTTCAATGCATCTATTAAATTTGATCAAAACCTTTTTTATCAGGACATTGAAGGCAGCGTTGCCCATGTAAAGATGCTTGCTGCAGTAGGTGTGATTACCGAAGCAGAAAGAGATCAGATTTTAGGTGGATTAGAAAGCATTAAGCAAGATGTTTTACAGGAAAAGCTTACTATAACGTCTGAATACGAAGACATCCACAGCTTTGTAGAAGCTAATCTTATTGATAGAATTGGAGATGCTGGAAAGAAGCTTCACACTGGCCGTAGCCGTAATGACCAGGTGGCTTTGGATATGCGTCTTTACACCCGAGACAAGGTTGATGGCATGATGCCAATTCTTAAAAACATGCTTGAGACCATTCTTTCTATAATGGAAGAAAACATAGATACAATTATGCCAGGATTTACACATCTTCAGAAGGCTCAGCCAATCACTGTGGCTCATCACATGGGAGCTTATTTTGAGATGTTTAAAAGAGATTTGCTTCGCCTTAAGGATATCAGAGTTCGCATGAACTATTGTCCATTAGGCTCGGGAGCTCTTGCTGGTACCACATATCCGCTGGATAGAAACATGACAGCTTCCCTTTTAGGTTTTGATGGTCCTACACTTAATTCAATGGATGGTGTTTCTGATAGAGATTATTTAATAGAGTTTTTATCAGCTTTATGTACTATTCAAATGCATCTTTCTCGTTTTTCAGAGGAGATTATTATTTGGAACAGTAACGAATATCAATTTATCGAGATTGATGACGCCTTTTCTACAGGCTCATCTATTATGCCACAGAAGAAAAATCCTGATATCGCAGAGCTTGTAAGAGGAAAGACTGGCCGTGTTTATGGTGCTTTAATGTCTATTCTTACAACTATGAAGGGAATTCCTCTTGCCTATAACAAGGACATGCAGGAAGACAAGGAAGTTGTTTTTGATGCTATAAAGACAGTTAGAGACTGCCTTGTTTTATTTACAGAAATGCTTCGCACCCTTAGCTTTAATAAGGACGTTATGGCAAAATCAGCAATGAATGGTTTTACAAATGCAACAGATGCAGCTGATTACCTTGTTAATCATGGCGTACCATTTAGAGATGCCCATGGAATCATCGGTCAGGTTGTTCTTTATTGCATTGAAAAGGACATCGCCATTGACGATATGTCTTTAGAGGAGCTTAAGTCTATTTCACCAGCATTTGAAGAAGATATTTTCGATGCAATTTCCATGGAAACTTGCGTAAATAAGCGACTTACTGTGGGTGCACCAGGACATGATGCAATGATTAATGAAATTAAGGCTTGCAAGGAGTTTCTTAATAGTTTATAATGCCTTTTAATGACTACGGCGGACAAATGTCCGCGAGAGAAATACATAATTAAGGAGAGTGTTTGAAATGGGCGAGAAATTAAGAGTCGGAATTCTTGGTGGAACTGGTATGGTTGGTCAGAGATTTATTTCTCTATTAGAGAACCATCCTTGGTTTGAGGTTACTACAATTGCTGCCAGCCCAAGAAGTGCCGGACAAAGATACGAAGATGCAGTAGGCGGAAGATGGAAAATGAATACTCCAATGCCAGAAGCAGTGAAGGACATCATCGTAAAGAACGTAAATGAGGTTGAGGAAGTAGCTTCAGAAGTTGATTTTGTATTTTCAGCAGTAGATATGTCAAAGGACGAAATCAAAGCCATCGAGGAAGCTTATGCAAAGACAGAAACTCCTGTAGTTTCAAACAACTCAGCACATAGATGGACACCAGATGTTCCTATGGTAGTACCAGAAATCAATCCAGAGCATATGGAAGTTATCGAGTTCCAGAAGAAGAGACTTGGTACAACAAGAGGTTTCGTTGCTGTAAAGCCAAACTGCTCAATCCAGTCTTATGCACCAGTTCTTACAGCATGGAAGGAGTTTGAGCCATATGAGGTAGTAGCCACTACATATCAGGCTATTTCAGGAGCAGGTAAGACATTTAAGGATTGGCCAGAGATGGAAGGAAATATCATTCCATTTATCTCAGGCGAGGAAGAAAAATCTGAGAAGGAACCACTTAGAATCTGGGGACACATTGAGGACGGCGTTATCGTTCCAGCAGATGATGTAAAGATTACATGTCAATGCATCCGTGTACCAGTTCTTAATGGACATACAGCTGCAGTTTTCGTTAAGTTTAGAAAGAATCCTACAAAGCAGCAGCTTATTGATGCTATTAACAATTTCTCAGGTGTTCCACAGGAGCTTAAGCTTCCTAGCGCACCAAAGCAGTTCATCCGCTACATGGAGGAGGACAACAGACCTCAGGTAGCGCTTGACGTTGATTATGAAAAGGGTATGGGCGTTTCAGTTGGACGTATCCGTGAGGATAGCATTTATGATTGGAAGTTCGTTGGACTTTCTCATAACACAGTTCGTGGTGCTGCAGGTGGAGCAGTACTTTGCGCAGAACTTCTTAAGGCTCAGGGCTACATTACAAAAAAATAGAATGTGCGCAATTAAATGTTGACACTTATTTAACAGCTAATTCACAAGTGATTACCTCTTCTTATGCTAATATAAGAAGAGGTATTTTTGTTTATTTAAAGGGATTACTTAACATGGGGTTTATTAAGAATAAATATCTTAATGACAAAAGGCTCACAATAGTTAGCTTGAATATGTTTTTGCTTATCTCAATTATATGCCTTGTAACTGTTGTGGTTCATACTAATCCTGTTATTAAAGTGGGAGGCATTTATGTCATTGCAGTGCTATTCCCATTTTTGGTTTTAGCTGGTCTTTATGGCTATTTTCTTTGCATGCTTACTTTTGTAAGCTGTTTTTTGACCTGCCTCTTTTTAAATGCTGATCAGGCTTTTACTATGGCAGTTTTTCTTATTGCCATGTTTTTATATTCCCTGTTTTCCCAGTATTCCTGGTTTAGTACTATATCAAAGACCTTTATAGCTACTCTTATTACATCATTAAGCACAACCATTATGGCCATGTTTTGTTTTGTGCTTCTTGAAAAGGGAAACTTTGGCGTTAATTCATTGAACTATTTTTTTCCTTACTTTTTTGGAGTATTTCTTATAGTTGCTATAACATCTGTAGCGCTTTATTGCTATTTGAAATATGCACCAGACAAGTATAAATCATATTTCCCTCTGGCCTATGGATATACCAGGGAATATCAGAAAAATGATTATCTTAGAAGATATAATAGAAAGACAAAGGTTAGTATAAGAATCACAACTATCATCATTTTGGTTGAGCTTGTGCTGAGCCTTTCTGTGGCCTCTTTTATTCCAGTACTGTTTCCTGACTTGAAGGCTATGATGATAAAAAACATAGATAATCAGCCTAATGAAACTATTGAGATAGAAGATGAACAGGAAGAAAGACAATATGTTTCTCAGTATATTTCTGATATGGAATTCACTCTTAATATAACTGCTGTAATTTTTGATATTAAGATGTGTTTGCTCCTATTATGTGTAGGTGTGCCAATGGCTTCCTTTGCTAATTACATTACTAAATCAAGGATTGGTGCGCCACTTGGCCTTATGACTGATTTTATGCATTCCTTTGTTTTGACCAAGGATGAGGACAAGCTTAAGGTAATCAGACAGATTAACAATATAAATATTAATACTGGAGATGAGATGGAAGTGTTAGCAGACTATGCTAAATCTACACTTCTAGAAATGGCTGATTATATTGAGAGAACTCAAACTCAGCAAAGACTTGAGTCCGAGCTTGAAATAGCAAAACAGGCCAGTGAAGCAAAAACAAGCTTCCTTTCAAATATGTCGCATGAAATAAGAACACCTATTAATGCCATTATTGGTATGAATGAGATGATTATTCGTGAGTGTGAGGATGAGACAATCTTAGAGTACGCCAATAATGCTAAGTCGGCTGGTAATTCATTGCTTTCCCTTGTTAATGATATCCTTGATTTTTCAAAGATTGAGGCAGGAAAGATGGAAATTCTCCCTGTGGAGTACGACCTTTCATCTATGATTAATGATTTGGTGAATCTGATTGGTTCAAGGGCCGCAGATAAAGGCCTGGAGCTTGAAATAAATGTAGATTCATCTATTCCTTCAATGCTTTATGGCGATGAGATTCGATTAAAGCAGGTTGTTACTAATTTACTTACAAACGCAGTGAAATACACAGAGCGCGGAAAGGTGGCTCTTAGCATTTCTTATGTGAAAATTGATGACAAGAGCATTTCCATTCATTTTGAGGTTAGCGATACTGGTATCGGTATCAAAAAGGATGATTTGGAGAAACTGTATTCTCCATTTGAAAGAATAGAAGAGATTAGAAACAGGTCCATTGAAGGTACAGGACTTGGAATGAGTATCGTCAAGAAGCTGTTGGCTTTAATGGATACAAAGCTCATAGTGGAGAGCGAATATGGGATGGGCTCTTCCTTTAGATTTAGCGTGAACCAAGATGTGGTTTCATGGGATGAGATTGGTGATTTTAAGGCTAAATACAAGGATTACCTTAGCTCTATAACTAAGTATCGTCAAATGTTCCAGGCTCCAGATGCATGTATTTTAGTAGTTGATGATACAGAGATGAATCTAACCGTAATAAAGAGTTTGTTAAAGAAGACTCTTGTACAGGTAGATACTGCGATTAGTGGTTTTGAGACCTTAGAAATGGTTACCCAAAAGAAGTACGATATCATCTTTTTGGATCATCGAATGCCAGAAATGGATGGCGTTGAAACCTTTAAAAAGATGAAGGTATTAAATGGCAATTTGAATAAAACAACGCCTATAATTGCTCTTACGGCAAACGCCATCTCAGGAGCAAAGCAGGAATATAAAGATATTGGCTTCGATGATTATCTGGCAAAGCCCGTGAATTCAATTGAACTGGAGCGGATGATAGAGCATTTCCTGCCGCCTAATAAGGTAGTAGCTGTTTCAGTGGAAAACTTAAGCGACGAGACTTCGGATATCCCTCCAGAGAGTTTTTTGAATGACTTAAAGGAAGTTAATCTAAAAGAAGCTATTGTAAATTGTGGTGATGCAGTTGTTTTAGAAAACGTTGTAAGAGATTTTCATGGAACAATAGATGCAAAAGCAGATGCCATAGAAAGCTATTTGAATGATGGAGATGTGAGAAATTACACAGTGCTTGTGCATGCGTTAAAGAGTTCCGCAAGATTAATAGGAGCCATGGAGCTATCTCAAATGGCAGCAGAACTAGAACAGGATGGTAATGATGGAAACCTGATAGCCTTACACGAGAAAACCCCTTTACTATTAGAAAAATACAGGGGCTATAAGGAAAACCTTAAAGCGGCTATAGAAGAGGAAGATTCTTCTAAGCCTGAGATTCCGCTAGATGAGCTGAAAGGAGCATATAAGGACATGAGAGAGCTGGCGGAAGCATATAACTACGATGCCATTGAGTATATTCTTGATATGTTAAAGGAATATAGTATTCCTATGGAAGAAAAAGAGAATTATAATAAAATCAAGCAATATGTAATGGCTGTAGATAGAGATGGATTATTGGAACTGTTGGAGAGCATTTATAGAGGATAAATCATGGAAAAACGACTAGTATTAGTTGGGGATACAAAAAGCTTTATGGTTTCTTCAATTGCAAAGGAACTTAGTGACAGCGATTTCGAGGTGATTCAATCTGAATGTAATGTTAATCAGCTGAATCGCATAGAAGACAGACCTTCTGTTTTTTTGGTTTATGTGGACGATTTTTCACAGATGAATGATTTGTTTGTGTATCTAAAGGATTCTACATTAGAGGGGGACATTTCTCTTTCTGTGATTGGTACACAAAACGATATCGATAGGGTTAGGGAATTAATGCCTAACACACCACTTGCAGCCTCATTTCTTCGTCCAATTAATGTAAAGGACATGGCTCTTCAGATGGAAAAGGTTATTCAAAAGGAGCAGGATCGCCTACAAAACAAAAAGATTCTTGTGGTGGATGATGATGGTACAATGCTTAGAACTATAAAGAGCTGGCTGGAAAAACAATATCAAGTGTTTATGGTTAATTCTGGCATGGCAGCTATTACTTTCCTTGCAAAAAATAGTGTAGATTTAATCCTTTTAGATTATGAAATGCCTGTTACTACAGGTCCACAGGTTTTAGAGATGCTCCGTTCTGAGCCTGCAACTGCTGATATTCCTGTTATGTTTTTGACAAATAAAAGTGATAAAACCTCTGTTATGGCAGCTGTAGATTTGAAGCCTGAAAAGTATTTACTTAAAACAATGAAGCCAATGGAGATAGTGAAAGCTATCGACGAATTTTTTGCGGCTGAGAAGGCAAAAAGTTATTAATCGCCACAAAATATTAAATTTGAATAAAATTCTTTTTTAGTGTAGTCTGCTAAAGTAAAGTGTGTTATTATAGTACCCGAGTAAGCAATTTGTTAGATTTTTTACTAGGGAGAATATGAATTATGACACGCACTAACGAACTGAAGAAACTTGACTCAATTTATCAATCTACCGACAGCAGCTTAGTTCTTATGTATGGTCGTTTGGGGAGTTCGAAGGAGACACTATTAGGGGATTTTACCACAGGAAAGACTTATTTTTACTATAGAAGTCGTCAGTGTTCTGAAGAAAAACAGCTTAAATATCTTAATGAACAGCTTTCTACAGCCTTTGGTGCGGCTGGGGAGGCTAATTCTTATGATGACTGCTTAAAAAAACTTAGCTCTAAGGATGGTTCTAAGTTAGTAGTCATTATCGATGAGGCTCAGTATTCTATAAAAAAGGGTGGAAACCTTTTTGAAAGCCTTGTTTCTCTTAAGAAGCAATTTAATACTGGAAAGATTATGATTATTGTGGTTAGCTCATCTATTGTATGGGCGCAGAATTCTCTTCCTGAAATTCTTGGCTCTGCAAAATCAGCCTTTACAGATACCATAAAGCTTGAGAATCTTTCTTTCCTAGATGTTGTTAGAGCGTTTCCTAGTTACTCTGTTGCCCAGTGTGTCAGCACCTATGGTATTATCGGTGGCGTTTCTGAATATGTGGAAAGATGGAATGGCAGAAGAACTATAAAGCAAAATGTTTGCGAGAATATTCTTTCGCCTAATGGGTTTTTATATTCTGCAGCTGAAGGGTATATTTCCTCTGAGCTTAGAGAGCTTTCATGTTACAACACAATATTAGGCTCTATAGCAGCAGGCAATGAAAAGCTTAATGATTTGTATGAAGACACTGGATATTCTAGAGCAAAGATTTCAGTTTATATGAAAAATCTGGCTGCATTTGATGTGGTAGATAAAGTGGTTTCATTTGAGACTGGTGGCTGGGACAATACTAAAAAGGGCATATATAGAATATCTGAGCCATACATTCATTTCTGGTTTACATTTGTTTACCCACATTTGTCAGAACTGATTTCATATACTCCAGAGAAGTTTTATGATACATTCATTGGACCAAAGCTTGATGAGTATTTACAGCAGTACTTTGTAGATGTTTGCCGTGAATATTTACATCTTTTGAATATGGTTGGTCAGCTTCCAATAAAACTTACAAAGATTGGTACCTGGCTTGGCAAGGAAGGCACAATCGATGTTATTGGTCAAAGCTATAACAGAGAAAATGTGGTTGGCATTTGTAACTGGACTGATAGGAGCATGGCATATGAGACCTATGAAAAACTTCTTGAGTCCATGAAGCTCGCTCGTATTACTGCAAATACTATTTTCCTTTTCTCAGCAACACGTTTTGATAGTAAGCTGGTACAGCTTTCAAAAGAAAATAAATCTGTTGTGTTGGTGGACATGACAGAGCTATAAAGTTATAATATTAAGAGCCCCGATTACATTAGTTGGGGCTCTAATTTTTTAAAACTAGATTTTATTTTTCTAAAAGGGAGTAATAATTTGGGCAAGAGTTTAATCATTACTGAGAAACCATCTGTTGCTAGGGATTTCGCAAGGGTTCTTAGAGTAAACGGAAACAATAATGGCTTTATCGAAAATGACCAGTACGTCATCAGCTGGTGCTATGGTCATTTAGTTCAGATGGTTTATCCAGAGGAATATGATATTAAATATAAACGCTGGAATTTAGAGGATTTGCCTTTTCTTCCAGAGGAATATAAATACGGTGTAGTTGAATCTGCGGCAGAGCAGTACAAGGTAGTAAATGGTCTGCTTCACAGAGAGGATATTGACACTGTTTACTGGGCAGGTGACTCGGGAAAAGAAGGTCAGACAATCGAGGAAAATATTAGAAATTATGGCGGTGTCCGTGAAGGCATGAAAGAGCTTCGTGTATGGATAGATTCTCAGACTGATGAAGAAATCATGCGAGGCATCAAAGAGGCAAAGCCAATGAGCGACTATGCAAAGCTTGGTGCTTCTGGAATCATGCGTACCATCGAAGATTATAGCTTAGGAATTAACTTTTCTAGGGCATTGTCCGTTAAATATGGGCGCCTTATAAATGATGCTGCTGCAACTAATGGTTATTCAGCCATTGCTATAGGTCGAGTTATGACTTGCGTGCTTGGAATGGTTGTAGAGCGCGAGCGTGAAATTAGAAACTTTAACGAGGATCCTTTCTTTAGAGTAGTTGGAAAGTTTTCAGATGTGGCATTTCCTGCAGAATGGAAGGCTGTAGAAGGCAGTCACTATTTTGAATCGCCTTTATTATATGGCGATAAGGGGAATGGCTTTAAAACAAAGGAAAGTGCTGAAAAGTTAATTGAAGAATTAACAAATGATGGAGCAAAAATCATTGATAAGGAAGCTGGTATTTCAAAGAAGAAAGCTCCCCTGTTATTTAACTTGGCAGAGTTGCAGTCTGAATGTTCTAAGAGATTCAAGATTTCTCCTGCACAGACCCTTGATATTATTCAGGAACTCTATGAGAAGAAATACACCACTTATCCTAGAACTGACGCCAGAGTTCTTACTACAGCTGTGGCTAAGGAAATCAGCAAGAACCTTAACAGGCTACAGTCTTATGGTCCTACTGCAAAGTACGTTCATGAGATTTTAGCTGATAAAAAATATGTTGGTATTGAAAAGACATCTTACACAGATGATTCAAAGGTTACTGACCACTATGCAATTATTCCTACTGGCCAGTGTAACGGAATAGAAAACCTTTCTCCTCTTAGCCAAAAGGTATATGAACTGATTGTTCGTAGATTCCTTTCTATTTTCTATCCACCTGCTGAGTACAAGGCTGTAAAGATTACAGTGCAGGTAGGGGATGAAAAGTTCTTTGCTGGAGCAAAGGTTCTGGTAAAGCCCGGATTTTTAGAGATTGCAGGCATTCCAAAGGCAAAGGCAGATTCTGATGATGAATCTGAGGAGGAAGAGGATGCATTTTCTAAGGAAGACTTTGTTAAGTTTGTGGAGTCTGCAAATATTGGTGATGATATTTCTGTAGAAGGTTTCGAACTTAAAGAAGGCAAAACATCTCCACCTAAGAGATACACCTCAGGTTCTCTTATTCTTGCAATGGAAAATGCAGGAAAGCTTATAGAGGATGAGGAGCTTAGAGAGCAGATAAAGACTACAGGTATTGGTACTTCAGCTACACGTGGTGAGATCCTTGAAAAATTAGTACGTATCGGATACCTTAACCAAAATAATAAGACCCAGGTCATCACACCAGAAAAGCTAGGTGAGATGATATACGAGGTTGTTCTTCTGACCACACCATCTCTTTTAAAGCCAGAGCAGACTGCTAACTGGGAAAAGGGCTTAGAGGGTATCATTAATGGTACTGTAGAATTTGGTGAGTATCGTAAGGAACTGGAAGATTACATTCGCCGAGAAACTAAAAATATGATAGAGCAGGATCTGACTCAGACCATCGCTCTTAATATTAATCAGTTTACTGGTAAGGATTCAAAGGGACTGGCTACCAGAAAGCCACTTGGCATACCTTGTCCTAAGTGTGGCGGAGAGCTTACAACTACATCTTTTGGATACGGTTGTAGCAATTATTCAAACGACGAAATAAAATGTAAGTTCTCTGTGGGCCAGATAGCTGGAGTGGACCTTTCTGAGGAGCAGTTTATAAAGCTTGTTACTGAAGGAAAAACAGATTTAATAGAAGGCTTTAAGAGCAAATCAGGTAAACCATTTAAATCAGTTCTTAAAATGGAAAAGACAGAGGATGGTGATTTTAGAGCTTCTTTTGATTTCTCTGAGACACCTACAGAATATGTTGAAGGCCTTAATTGTCCTGTATGTTCTGGCCGTATAGTTGAGACTGGATATGGATTTGCCTGTGAGCATCGTTTTCAGGAAGAAAATCAGTGTTATTTTTCGATTGGTGAGATAGCTGGAAAGAAGCTTTCTTTAGAGGATTTCACAAAGCTTATTAAAGAGGGCGCCACTGATGTAATTTCTGGATTCAAGTCTAAAACAAACCAGAAATTCTCTGCTAGACTTAAGCTTAAAGATGCAGAAGATGGTCGAAAAACTATTGCTTTCGATTTTGATGGTATAGAACGTGAAAAGCTTGAAGGTGTTAAGTGCCCTGACTGTGGCGGCGAAATGTTAAAGACACCTTTTGGCTATGGTTGTAGCAATTATAATAAAGATGATCCTGAAAAGGGCTGTAGATTTAGTATTGGTAAAATTGCAAACAAACAGTTATCTAAAAATGATTGTATCCAGCTTTTAGCGGAAGGAAAAACCAGCACAATCAGAGGTTTCAAAGGTAAATCCGGAAAGAAGTTTGATGCTTGCCTGATTCTCAAGAAAAATGAAGAGACAGGAAAGCATGAAATTGCCTTTGATTTCGACAATGTTGAGGCAAAGGAAATTAAGGACGTAGTTTGCCCTATCTGTGGTGGAAAGATAGTGGTTACCCCATTTGGCTACGGTTGCAGTAACTACAATAGAGAAGACCCGGATAATTCCTGCAAGTTTAATATTGGCCAAATTGCTGGAGTAAAGCTTAAGGAGGCTCAGGTTAAGGAACTTCTTGCCAATGGTATAACAGATACCATTTCAGGTTTTAAATCTAAAAAGGGAACTAAGTTTGATGCAAAACTTGCATTGTCAAAGGATGAAGCAGGTAAGGTGACTGGCGTTCAGTTTGTTTTCGAAAACGAAGAAAAGGAAATGCCAGGGCTTAAATGTCCTAAATGTGGCGAGCCAATTATCAAGAATCACTTTGGATATAAGTGTAAGAATAATATCCAGGGTAATGTAGATAGCTGTAGCTTCTACGTGGGAAAAGTTGCAGGCCTTGATATTCCTGAGGACCAATTTACAAAGCTTATTACAGAAAAGAAAACGGATGTTATCTCTGGATTTTTAAGCAAAAAAGGTTTATTCTTTGATGCGAGACTTAAACTCAATGATGAGTTTAGAACCGAATTTGAATTTGAAAACTATAACGGAACAAACAACTAAAGATAGGAGTTTACAATGGAACAGGCAAAAATTAAATCAATGTATAATTTAAGCGAAACAATCGCTGCTGACCTTTTTGAAGGAAAGGAATATCCATGGGAGGTTCTTCCAGAGATTTCTGATTTCATCAAGAAGCTTGGCCCTACACTTAATCCTGAGAAGTTTGAAAAAAGAGGAGAGGATGTTTGGGTAGCCAAGTCTGCAAAGGTTTTTGATAGTGCTTATCTTAATGGTCCACTTATCATAGACGAGGATGCAGAGGTTAGACAGTGCGCATTTGTTAGAGGTTCAGCTATCGTTGGTAAGAACTGCGTAGTTGGTAATTCTACAGAGCTTAAAAACGTAGTTTTATTTAACAATGTACAGGTTCCTCATTACAATTACGTTGGCGATTCAGTGCTTGGATATAAATCTCACATGGGCGCTGGCTCTATTACTTCTAACGTAAAGTCAGACAAGACTTTAGTTGTTGTAAAGGCCCGTGATGGAGAGCAGATTGAAACTGGTCTTAAAAAGTTCGGCGCCATGCTTGGGGATAATGTAGAGGTTGGATGCAACAGTGTCCTTAATCCTGGTACAGTTGTATGCCCTCGTTCAAATATTTATCCATTATCACCAGTGCGTGGTGTTATTGAAGCAGATAGCATTTTCAAGTCTGCTGATAATATTGTTAAGAAAAACTAATATTTACATGCTTAGCCTGTCCAATGGACAGGCTTTTTTAATATTTATTATACATTTTGGACATATTATTGTTATATGATTACTTAAAGTATTGGTTGCAATATGGCGGGGGTGTATTTTGAGTTTTCATTACACAAAAAAAGACAATACTAAATACTTTTTGTACTTTATTGTTGCCGTAGCAGTATTCATTAACTTTGCTATTTCTAGTATATCAACAGCAGTTGGACTTCCACTTTATTTGGATACTATTGGCACTATTTTTGTTGCTATTATTGGAGGCGCTTTGCCTGCAATAATTACTGCGCTAATTTCTGGGTATATAATTAACTTTTTTGTTTCTGGCTATTTATATTTTTCAATAATTAATGTCTTTATAGCAATCTTTGCATCTTGGATAATCCATTTTTCAAAGATCAATAAATATCTAAAATTTATTGTTTTTGTCTTAATAACCTCTGTAGTTTGTTCTGTTGTTGGAATGGGAATTCAATATTTGATTCCAGGGCTACCTATGCTGGAAAATCTTGCAGAAATTACAGGTGCTTTTTCCATTGAACAGGGCAAATATTATTATTTCATTTTGGTTCTTGCCTCTATTTTTTTAAACATAATCGACAAGAGCATTTCTTTTATTGTAGCTCTTTGGATATATCGTCTTGTTCCTACATCATTAAAAAAGACTATAGAAAACTATGGTTGGAAGCAAAAACCTTTAACCATCGAAGAAATTAAGCAGTCAAGGGAAAAAGCAGGAAGAAAAACCTTGGTTCGTAAGGTAACTATTTTGCTAACTGAAATCATTTTTTTGTTAAGTATGATTTTAGTCTGGATTAGCATTACCTTTTATTACGAGGATTGCAAAGAAGAATATACCAGCGAAGCATTTGCCACTTCTCAAACTGTTGCATTACTAGTAGATGGGGACAAGATTAATGAGTTTGTAAAATGGGGTAACAAAGCTGAGGGTTATGAAGATACCAAAAAGCTTATCAATGTGCTTTTAAAGAATACTCAGGGAGTAGAACGCCTTTCTATTATTATTTTCGAAAATAATGGCTACTTATATCTTTTCCAGGACACATTAGGGGATGTTACTGTTTATGATATGGGGAAGGTTATTCCATATCCAAAGGAGTTTCAACCATTTGAAGAAACCTTTAAAAATGGTGGGTACTTAAACGAACTGATTTTAAATGACGAAGATAATGTAATGACCGCTGTATGCCCTATTAAGGATTCCCTGGGAAATACTGTGGCTTATGCAAAAGCTGATGTTTACATGGCATTTCTTTCTGAATATGCAAAGGACTATCTGATAAAGACCTTCCTATGTTTCGCAGGTTTTATCTGCGCGATTTTAGTTCTTGGTTTTACTATGGCAGGATATGATTTGGTCTTTCCGATTAATAGCATTACTTCTGCGGCCAGAATGTTTCTTGAAAGTCATGGTGATCAGAAGGCTTTGGATGACAATGTCAGAAAATCTAGGCAGTTAGCTATTAAAACCGAGGATGAGATAGAACAGTTATTTTCAGCGCTATGTGAAATGGAATCTGAGATGGCAGAATATGTCAGGGATTTAAAACATTACGCTGACGCCACTAAAAAAATGCAAAATGGACTGATTATCACCTTGGCAAGTATTGTTGAACATAGGGATTCGGATTCTAATTATCATGTTCAAAATACAGCTTCTTATGTACGAATTATTTTAAATGGTTTACGAAAGAAGGGCTATTACCCGGAAAAAATTACAGATGAATATATTGAGGAGCTGGAAATGTCGGCCCCTTTACATGATATTGGAAAAATTCATATATCTGATTCTATTGTAAACAAGCATGACAACCTTACGGATGAAGAAAAGAAAATCATGAGGACTCATACTATTCACGGTAGAGAGATTATAGAAAAAGCAATAGATACTGTAAAAGGAGATACCTACCTTAAGGAAGCAAGAAATATGGCGGCTTACCACCATGAAAGATGGGATGGTACTGGATATCCAGAAGGATTACATGGGGAGGTTATTCCTCTTTCTGCCCGTATAATGGCACTTGCAAATGCGCTTGATGATTTAACTACATTTAAGCGTTTTAAAGCTACTTATTCTTTGGATGAAGCGATAGATATGATAAAGGCAGAATCAGGCAAAAAGTTTGATCCTAAATGTGTAGAGGCGTTGCTTTGTTCTTTGAATGAGGTAAAGGTTGTTTTGAATAACAAGGAGCGGAAAGGCAGATGAGAATAAAAAGATTTCTTTTGTCTATTTTAATAATGCTTTTTGGTATGAGCCTTGTGGTAAGTGCAGAGGAGGATTCCACTGTTCATCCTAATAATGGTGGTGGTTATGCCGTTACAGGTCAAATAGGGACATATGGTACTTCCTGCAAAGTATATGATGCAAACAATGGACTGCCTACTTCTGATGCCAATTATATTTTAGGGTCAAAGTCTGGGTATATTTATGTAGGCGGATATAGTGGTGTACTTAAATATGATGGTGCAGGCTTTGAACGTATAAATGCTGAAGATGGCCTGACAAGTGGTAGATGCTTTTTTGAGGATAGTAAAGGTCGTATCTGGGTTGGAACAAACGATAATGGTATAGTTTGCCTGGATAATCTTAAACAGACTCATTTCCATGCTAAGGATGGGCTGCCATCTTTGTGCGTGAGAGCAATTACTGAGGATAATAAAGGCAGGATTATCGTTGGTACAGCTTCAGGTCTGGTGTATATTGATAATGACATGAACGTTGTTCGGATAGATGAAAAACCTCTAAATCAGTCTCTTATTACACGACTTTCAACGGATTCTAGAGGAGTGGTTTATGGCTATTCTACTAGCGGCTATGCTTTTTCAATAGAGTCAGGTACGGTTCAAAAACTGTTTAAAGGGTATGAAATAGGTATAGACAATATTTCAAATGTATTCGCAGACCCTAAAAGCCCAGGCAGAGTATACTTTGGTACTTATAACGGCCATGCATACTACGGCAAGTTTGGAGATAGCGGTGAGAATCTTATAACAATAGATTTATCACCAATTGAGGATGTTCGTTGGATTTCCTACGACTGTGAAAGAATCTGGATAGCCTCAAACAACTATATTGGATATTTGGATCAGAATAATACATTTCATTTAGTTAGAGACATTCCATTTAACACTGATATAGAGATGCTTACTAGCGATTACCAGGGAAATATTTGGGTTGCTTCTAGTACTATGGGCATTATGAAGCTAGTAAGTACAAACTTTTATAATGTCAGCAAGAATAGTCCTATCTCTAATATGGTTATTTTTTGTACCCAGTTTTATAAAGATAAACTGTATATTGGCGGTGAGGATGGCTTATTTATAGTTAATAAAGATGGTGAGTTTGAAACTGATGAGTTAACTAAAGCTGTTGGTAATGCCAGAGTAAGGCATATTTTTGTAGACTCTAAAAATAATATTTGGATTGCAACATACGAAAACAACGTTGGTTTACTATGTCAAAAGCCTGACGGAGAGATTATAAGCTATACAAATAATACAGGTATTTCCACAAATCTAATCAGGTGTATTACAGAAACTGAAAACGGAACGATCGTTGTAGGTACCAGCAAAGGAATTAACTATATAAATGATTATAAAATCAGCCACCCGGTAGATATATCAAAAGAATTAAATGGAACTGTAGTTTTAAGTCTTATCGAAAAGGATGGGGAAATCTATGCAGGAACAAGTGGCGAAGGCATTTATATAATTAGCGATAGGGGTGTTAGACATCTAGGCTTGGATAAAGGTCTTACAAGTGATATAGTAATGCGCATTAAATGGGATGACCAAAGAGAAGTGCTATGGCTCATTACCTCCAATTCCATTCAATACATAAAAAATGACATTATAGTTAATGTTTCTAGCTTCCCATATAACAATTGTTATGAACTGTTTTTTGACCACACAGATGATGAAATTTGGGTGCTGGCATCTAATGGTATTTACTGTGTAGAAGGTCAGGAAATGCTAGATGATAAGGTTAAAAGCTATAAGCAATATAACCTGCAAAATGGTTTGCCTGCTATGCCAACTGCAAATGCATATAGCTATATTGATAATAATGGGGACATGTATTTGGCCTCGAGGAAAGGTGTGTTTAGGTTTAATGTTGACACCTTTGTCGAAGAGGAAATTTTCACAATAATTGATGTAAATAAGGTTATTTGTGATGGAGATGAAGTTTTCCCTGATACAAGCGGTGGATATGTGATTCCAGCTGGAACAAAAAGAATTAGCTTTGTGCCAGCTATTTTGGATTACTCAGAATCTAACCCAATGGTACGAATGAGTTTAGAAGGGGTGGAGGATGAAGGCGTTACCCTTTCTTTAAACAATATGAAACCACTGGAATATACTGGCGTAAAATATGGAGATTACTATCTAAAAATTGAACTTCTAAATCGAAGCGGAGATCAGGTTGTTCAACAAAAACAGTTTTCGGTACATAAAACACCTAGATTTTATGAGATGCTACTTGTACAGTTCGTTATTGTCTTTCTGGTTGCTGTATTAGGTGGCTTGTTAGCGTGGAGAATTCTTTCAAAGACAATTATTAGCAGGCAACATCAAGAGCTGGTAGCAGCCAAGAAGGAGGTTGAGCTAGCTACAAGTGTAAAAGATAGGTTTATAGCAAATATTTCAAATATCCTTAGAAATCCACTTATAACTATTATGGGTATGGATGAGATGATTCTTAGGAGAGATCCTAGCATATCACCTAATGAATACTTTTTCTCTGTAATAAATGACGCTCTTGATATAAAAGAAGAATCTGAAAACCTTCTAGAGCTTATTGATGCTTTGATAAATATTGCAAAAACAGAATCAGGCAAAATGCAGGTAGAGGAAAAGGAATATGATACTGTTCCTATTATCCAGTCTGCCGTTGCAGTTATTCGTACAATGTGTATTGATAAAGGTATCTCCTTTGAAATTGAGGTGGACGAGTGTCTGCCTGTAAGGTTAAAAGGTGATATTGATAAAATAAGCCAGATAATACTTACATTTTTGAATAACGCAGTTAAATATACGCCAATGGGCGGTGTTACTCTTAGGATTTCAGTGGACTCTAGTAATGCAGCGGATTGCTACCTTCGAGTTTCGGTAAAGGATACTGGCCTTGGAATTCCTGAAAAGTTTAAAAATTTGATTTTTAATTCATTAGAAGAGCTTGGAACAAATACAGAAGATGTGCCATATGAATTTGGACTAGGGCTTAATCTTGCTCAAACCTACGCCAAGCTTATGAATGGAACTATTATTTGTGAAAGCGAAGAGGGACAGGGTGCGGAATTTATTCTTTTTGTAAAGCAAACGATTGTTGATGAGAAGCCTATTGGTCAGTTTAGAGAAAGACAAAGTAAGGTTGAACGAGGCGTTTACGTTCCTAAATTTATTGCACCAGATGCTGAAATCCTTATTGCAGATTCAAACGTTAAGAGCAGGGATATTATCAAAGGCTTGCTTAAGGATACAAAAATGTTTATAACAACGGCTTCAACTGGGGAGGAAGCCCTTGAAAAGATTAAATTTGGTAATTATAACGTGGTGCTTTTGGATTACTTCATGCCAGATATTGATGGAGAAGATTTGATTACTCGCATTAAAGAGGACAATCCAAAGCTTCCAGTTTATGCTCTTTCAAGTGTATCTACTGAGGATGAGGATTTCTATATAGCAAAGGGATACGCTGGTTTAATGTTAAAGCCTTTAGACAGTGAAGTTCTGGAGAAAACTATTCTAAAGCATATTCCAAATAACATATATATAAAGCTTGCTGATATGGAAAATGATATGACATCTATTGAGCTTCCAGAAGAGATGATGTGGCTATATGACATAGAGGAGCTTGATGTAAAGCTTGGCATGAGAATTTGTGGTGGCCCAATCAAGTTTATTTCTTCGTTAAAGGTGTTTATGGAGGGCCTTAATTCTTATGTAAATGGCATCGAAGAGGCATATAAAAATCTTGATATTAAGCTTTATACCATAAAAGCCCATTCTCTTAAGACAGCCTTTGCCGTAGTTGGAGCTAGCAATTTAGAAGCTTTTGCTGAGGCCCTTGAAGCAGCTGGAAACAGAAATGACATGGATTATATTTCTAGTCACATAGATAAATTCCTGATTGATTGTAGGTCTTTATACAGTAAACTTTCAAAGCTACACTCTTTTAGAGAGGAAACGTAATTAATGTTGGAGTTATTTATTCATTATCAATTGGATATTATGCTGGTTTTAAGCAGTATTTGTGGCACCATAGCTCTTCTTGTAATATTGGCTAAAGCTATGCCATTGACTAGAAGACTTACGCTTTTATTTTTGGAAATCAGTGCCATGTTCCTGCTGTTTAGTGACAGACTTACGTACATATTCAATGGGGACATTACGCCATTTGGTTTTACCTTGAATCGTGTGTCCACTTTTTTGAATTTCCTATTTACTGACATAATCGTTTTGGCTTTTAATCTTTATTTAATTGACCTTTATATAAATGATGGAAAAATGGAAAAGGCTCCAAAGAGAATCCAGCTTTGTACAGCTATTATGCTGGTAGGATGTCTCTTATGTGTTATAGGGGCATACACAGGGGCTTACTATACTTTTGATGAGGCGAATATATATAGTAGAGGCGATTTTTACATTTTAAGCTACTTATGTCCATTTGGGGTTCCTTTGATACAGCTTTCTGCAATTATTAAATACAGGAGTTTGCTTAATAAGAAAACTGTATTCAGTAATGCCTTGTTTATTATAATTCCGCTGTTGTGTTCCATTTTGCAACTTAATGTATATGGTACATCCTTTACAAATATTGGAATTATAATTACTGCTATTTTCATTTATCTAGTGGCTCTTTCTAATATCAATAATGAAGTGGAGCTTGCTAAGAAAAATGAAATTGACTATTTGAAACAGCAGCAAAAGAGTATGCAACGTTTGTTTTATCAGACCGCATCGGCCTTTATGGGAGCTATAGAGTCAAAGGATGTATATACATTAGGACACTCAGATAGAGTGGCAAACTATGCTAAGGCCATTGCCTTAAGCTGCGGCAAAAGTGAGAGAGAATGCGATGAGATTTATTATGCTGCTTTGCTACATGATATTGGAAAGATAGGTCTTCCAGAATCTATCCTTAATAAGGGTGGCGATTTAAATGAGGAAGAGGCAGAAATATATCGGAGAAAAGCCAATATTGGGGCTGATATTTTATCGAATATAACAGAATATCCATATCTTAAGGATGGAGCCCATTATTCTAATGAAAGATACGATGGCTCGGGTTATCCTGATCATTTAAAGGGTGAGGATATTCCAGAGATTGGTCGTATTATTGCTGTGGCAGACTTTTATGACAATCTTACCTCCAGAAAAAATAACAGAGAAGCATATCCTCAGTTTGTTGCAAGAGAAGAAATTCTTAAGCGTTCGGGAAGTCGATTAGATCCTAGATTTGCAACAGTTATGGTGTCTTTAATTGATAATGACAAGGACTACAAGCTAAGAGAATCCATTGAAGATATTGATATTGGAATAGAGGAATATCTGACAGTTAAGGAATACCGTAGCAAGGTTACTAGAGGAATTTTAATAGAAGAAATAATAACAAATGTAAGCTTTGACTGGAGTCTAAAGGTAGATTCGCCAACTGGCTTTTCGGCTCCATCTATTATAGTTTTCGATTCCTACGATGGGCGTATTCATTCAGATGAGGATAGTATAAAGGCTTTTGGATATCTGGAGTTTGGTGAGATTTGGTTTAACGGCCATTTTAATTCAAACAAGGCAAAAAATATGGAGGTTACCATATCTCAAAAGGGGGAAGGTGGCCTGGAGTTTTACGGCGGTCATTATGATATGACCCTTGCTAGATGTAATGACCATGTGAAGATTACTGTCACAGGTGCATCGGAGGTTATTGACTGTATGATTGCACTGCCAGAGAATTCTAAATATGCTTATGTTGGTATCACTGGCGAGTATTGTGAGATTAATAATATTTCTGTTGAAAAGACAGAGGAGAAGTTTACTGAGAAAGATTTCATTAGAATTGCTTCTGCAGCAAACTATATTAATAGACTAGAGGGTGATTTACCTAATATTCAGATTGATAGATTCAGGTCCGCATCTACAGAAGGTGTGTTAATTCATGACGGCCTTAATGTAGAATTCCATACAATGAGCCTTCCATCGGCCAATTTTGTTTGGAACTGTCCATTTGTAATCATTTATTCCTCTGATGATGGAAAAATAGATGGTAAGAATTACTTAGAGTATGCCATGGTGCAAATGAACGGAGAGGCTAAGAGCGATTCCACAATTTCAAATAATGATGTTGTTGTGAAAAACACCAGAGAGTTCAAGGGCTGGGATAAGTGGAAGGAAAAGAACAAGGAGGGCATGGAATGTCACCTTTCATTTAGAATTAACGGAAATACGTTACATATGGCAGCCAGCAATACTGACTTCAAAATTCTTAACACCACCGCATTTCTTGGAATGCCAGAAAACCTGTATTTCGCTTTGACTGGAGATGTTTGTGCTATAACGGATATACGAATTTATGATTAGTTTTTAATTAGGACTACCACTTAGGTAGTCCTTTTTGTTAAAATAAATTAGATATTGTTAACAAACAAAGGGAGGTTATAGATATGGGATTAATTAAAGCAGTTGTAGGTTCTGTTTCAGGAGAGCTTGCAAATCAATGGAAGGATTTTTATGTTTGCGACTCAATGAGCGGTGGAACATTGATTAAGAGAGCTCAGAAGAAAGAGTCTCGTCGTAGCTCTAACAAACATGGAGACCAGGATGTCATTACAAAGGGTTCTGCTCTTATAGTAAACGCTGGTCAGTGCGCTATTTTAGTAGACAGCGGTAAGGTTATTGATATTGCTGCTGAGCCAGGTGCTTATGAATGGGAAGACAACGGTAGCGCTTCTGTATTTGCAGGGGATTTTGTTGATATATTTAAAGAGCTTGGCCGTAGATTTACATTTGGTGGAGAAAAGCCAGTTCAGCAGAGAATTTATTTCGTAAATACAAAGGAAATTATTGGTCTTAAATTTGGAACACCAACACCTATTCCTTTTAGAATTGTTGATAAAAATGTTGGGCTAGATTTTGATACAAAGCTTCGCTGCAACGGAAACTTTAGTATCCATATTTCAGACCCTACTCAGATTTACGGATGCCTTGCTGGTAATGTAAAGGATGAGTATACAGTAGAGGATTTGTCTGAGCAGATTAGGGCTCTATTTGTTCAGGCCCTTCAGCCAGCAGTTAGTCAACTTTCAGGCCTTGAAATCAGACCTTCAGCACTTCCTGGCCATACAAAGGAAATCTCAGAGGCTATGAAAAATGAGGTTAATGAGACATGGACAAAGCAATTTGGTATCGAAATTAGCTCTGTTCAAATCGTAGGTGCTGATATTCCAGAAGAAGATCAGGCTACTCTTAACGAGCTTCAGAAGGCTGGCGCACTTCGCAATCAGTCTATGGCAGGCGCAACACTTGTTGCTGCTCAGGCAGAGGCAATGAAGGCTGCTGCAAACAATCCAAACGGTGCAGCAATGGGACTTTTCGGAATGAATATGGCTATGCAGGCTGGTGGCGCTAATGCTAACGAGCTTTTACAGGCTGGTGCTGCTGCAGGTGCTGCATCAAATGCTTCTCAGGCTACAGACAGATGGTTCTGCCCACAGTGTGGCAACGAAAATCATGGTAACTTCTGCACTAACTGCGGAACAAAAAGACCTTAATACTAGGCTAGGAGAGTAGTTATGGCAACAATGTTTCCATGTCCTAGTTGTGGAGGACAGCTTCGATTTGATATCGAAAATCAAAAATTAAAGTGCTTATCTTGTGGTTCTTATCAGAGTGTTAATAAATATACTCCTAACGAAAATATAAATTTTGATAAGGTGTATACAAAAATCTATACCTGCCCTAACTGCGCTGGTCAGATTCAGCTCATCGATAATGATGGTATGGAGTTTTGCCCATTTTGTGGGACTCAAGCAACCATGCAGGAGCATTTTTCAGAAGAGGGGGCTCCTCATTATATTTTGCCTTTTAAAATATCTAGGGAGGATGCCAAGAAAAAATACGTTAATGCTACCAAAAACGTTGCATTTGCTCCTGATGGTTTAGATAAAGAGGAAAATGTAGAAAAGCTTGTAGGACTTTATACTCCTTATTTTCTCTACGATTACGGAATTAGTGATGATATTTGTTACGATGGTGTTCATGTGCAAACTAGAGGCCAGTATGAATACACTGAGAAGGCCAAAGTTACAGTTAAGGTAAATGCGCCACATATTATGGTGCCTTTTGATGGCTCTCAATCACTGGATGATTCTATGGCAGAATGCTTAGAACCATTTCCAATGGGAGAACTTACAGAGTTTAATCCAAATTATCTGGCTGGTTTTTTTGTAGAAAATTCCTCTGTGGAAAAGGATCTTTACAAAACAGATTCAGACGGTAAGGTTAAGGACTATCTCTATGATAAAGTAGTTAAAAAAAGTGGAGAGTATAAGCCTGAAGGTTCTTATGAAACCGAGATTAAAGCTGCTATTGATGACAAGCTTGAATTTAAAGATGTGGACGGGGCCTATTTACCTTTATATTTTATGACCACCAGATATAAGGACCGCGTAGCTTATTCAATCATCAATGGCGCATCGGGCAATACTTATGTAGATGTTCCTATTGATAAGAAAAAGATGTTTAAAACATCAGTTATCGTATCGGCAATCGCATTTATTGTGCTCTTAATTGCTACATATGCTCTGGGAATAGGCTATGATGTAAAACGTTTATGCGATTTCGGTGCTTTTTCGGCTTCATTAATCGGATTTATTGGAGCAAATCTTGCATATCAAACCTATCGACATGATAATCATTTGGATGACAAGGGATATTTTGCAACCAAAGAAAGTTCAAAGGGGATAAAGCCTAGTAAAGGCCATAAAAAATTACTAAGTAATGTACTGGCCTTTGTTATGACTGTTTGTATAGCTCTTTTTGCAGGACTATTTTTTGTGCCTTCAATTGTATTTGCTATAATCTGGCTTCTTATCAGGTGTCTTTTTGTTGCTAGTTTTGTATTGATGATTCTTGCTAGTATTTCTGTTAAGCAAGGAAAAAAGACTGTGTATTTACTTAGCTTGATTTCTTGGATTGCTGCAGTTGCCCTTAAAATTATAGACCTGCCAAGTGATATTTATTATTACTTCATTATGGTTGCAGTTTTTGTGGTTATTTTGATTTCTATTAGTGCTATCGTAAATGAATACAATCGATTTGCCACACATCCTTCTCCACAATTCATGAAAAAGGGAGGAGGGCTTGAAAATGCGTAAACTATTATCACGGGTATTTATCGTATTTGCGTTAGTATTTATTTTCCCGCTTACAGTAAGTGCAGCTACTGACAATGTAAAGATTGTAGATGATGCCGGGATTTTAACTAATGAGGAAACAGAAAATCTAAAGGAATATTTAGAAACTTTAGATGGCTCAATTAACTATCTTGTTGTTACATGCGACGATAGCGCAATGGGTTCTTCTGCTTTAACAAAGCTTGATAATTATTATAGGCAAGAATTTGATGCTAATGAGGATGGTATAGCTTTTATTGTGGATATGGATACTAGACGTATTGAACTACAGGGGCGCAACAGCTTACAGTATAGTCTTGATTCAGGAGATTGTACTGATATTACAGATAATGTATATAGGTATGCTTCCGATGGGGACTATTACAATTGTATTTATCATGCCTTTCGTGAAGCTGATTTAGTTGCAAACTATGAATTTGTTCTTCGTCCTATGCGAATAATCGTATCCCTTTTAATTGCCATCATTATAGGCTTCCTTGGTACATTTCTAAAAGCAATGGCTGATAGGTCAAAGGAAAATGAAATAAAAGGTGTACCAGAAATGTTTTTGGTAGGGGCTACATTTAAGGGCCTTGCAAATGTATATGATTCTAAAAAGAGAAGAGTGCCAGAGCAATCCCACTACAGTGGTGGCAGCTCAGGAGGATATCACAGCTCAGGTGGTGGCTTCTCATCTGGTGGAGGCGGTGGCTTCTCATCCGGTGGAGGCGGTGGCTTCTCTAGTGGTGGACACAGCTTCTAAAGATTTAGATATTTTTTTAACGATTTTTTGCAAAGAGTACTTTACTAACAACCGTGAAAGTGAGAAAATATATTCAATAATGCCGTTATGCGGTTTTTATTAAACATGTCATTAATGTAATACATGAATATATTAATGGTATTTGAACGAAGAAAGGAGTTCTACAATGATTTACACAAAAGAAGTAGAAAACATGTGTCCTGTAGCTAAGGGCGCAAAGCATGAACCAGCTCCTATCCCTGAGGAGGGAAAATGGGTACACGCTAAGCAGATTTCTGACATTAGCGGTTTCACACACGGTGTTGGCTGGTGTGCTCCACAGCAGGGTGCCTGCAAATTATCTTTAAATGTTAAGAATGGTGTTATCGAGGAAGCACTTGTTGAGACAATTGGTTGC
>JAEEGF011706586.1_pt1 | contig 58694 bp, 46 predicted proteins | sample 9134171 | NCBI WGS metagenome assembly JAEEGF01 (sample SAMN16246542, study PRJNA631951) | gut metagenome | biome: gut microbiome; feature: rumen; material: AP-attached | host: Bos | place: Iran: Karaj | collected 2018-10 | reverse complement strand
GTTGGGCCACATCTCGGAGATGCTGTTTTTGCCGGCGTATTCTATGCTTTTCTGCAGCAGCACCGACATCCACGAGGGCACTCCCGAGAGGCTCACTATGTTTTTGTTGTATGTAGATTTGATAAGTGCGTCGAGTTTGGCCTCCCATTCGCTCATCAGGGCCACCTCCTTGCGCGGGAAGCGGAACCGTTCGGCCCATGCGGGCAGGTTGTCCATCAGTATCGCCGACACGTCGCCGCAGAAGAGCTTGGTGTCCGGGTTCTCCTGACGGCTGCCGCCGAGGGCTAGGCTGTAGCCGGTAAACAGATGGGTGTCGGGGTACATGTTGCAGTAGATGGCCACCATGTCCTTGCCCCCTTTGTAGTGGCACTGCTCGAGGGCGGCCTTGGTAACGGGTATGAACTTGCTTGCCTTGCCCGTGGTCCCCGACGATTTGGCCAGCCACCGCACTTTCTCGTTCCACAGCAGGTAGTTCTCGCCTTTCATTATGCGTTGCACGTAGGGATAGAGGTCGGCGTAGGTGTTCACCGGCACCTGTTGTGCGAAATCCTCCCACGAGCGTATGTCGCCATAGTGGTATTTGTTGCCCCATTCGGTGCCGAGTCCGCCGGCGATGAGTTCCTCGAACACCCTTTGTTGCACACCTATAGGGTCGTCCATGTAGCGTTCCACCTTGCGGTAGCGCCGTTTCATAAAAGTGTATGCCGTTTTGTTGATAATGTTCATAGTACGTGTTATTTAGGCGATTTCTTTATCAATACAAAGGCGGCTATGCCGAAGACTATGATGGGCAGCAGTACGGCCATCAGCGGGCCGAGGCTGCCGTTGGTGGCGAACACCGTGGTGACTTTCATGAAAATCACAAAGAAGAAGGCTATGGCAATGCCTATGGCGAGGTGCAGTCCCATGCCTCCGCGCTGCTTGCGCGACGAAACGGCCAGCCCGATGAACGTCATTATGATGATTGCCAACGGGTTGAGCAGGCGCTGGTAGTACTCTATGCGGTAGCTGACCACAAGGTGCGAGCCGCGCATCTCCTCCTGTTTGATGAAGTCGCGGAGCTTGAAAAAATTCATCGTCTCCACGTTCTCGTAGTTGATGTTGAACTCGTTGGGCTGTATCGGCAGGGTTATCATGGTGTCTATTGTGCGGTGTAGCGACTCTTTAAGTCCGGCCATGGTGCGGCATGAGTAGTTGAACGCCCGCCATTGGTCTTTCACCGAGTCGTAGCAAATCTGGTCGGCGGTGACTTTCTTTACCATCTCCTTGCCGTTGAAAAACTCCTCGGTGTAACGTATGGCAAGGTTGTTGTGGTTGTCGAAACTCTCGGCGTAGATCTGGTGGCCGGGACGGTATTGTATGTGTATGTTGGTGTATTTGTTGTTGTAGGCGTTTTTGATGTATTTCCGTTCGAAGTCGGTGACGTAGGTGTTGTTTATCGGTATCACAAAATTGCCCAAAATCAGTATCACAAAAGCTATAATCACGGAGCCTATTATGTACGGTTTGATAAACTGCCGGAAACTGATGCCGTTGCCCAAAATGGCAATTATCTCCGTATGTCCCGCCATCTTGGAGGTGAAATACACCACCGAAATGAACACGAACAGCGGGCTGAACAGGTTGATGAAACTGGGGATGAAGTTGAGATAGTACTGAACCACAATGAGATGCAGTGGGGCGTGGTTTTCAAGAAAGTCATCGAGTTTCTCCGACACGTCGAACACAATGATAATGACGATAATAAGGCTTATGGCCAGGGCGAAAGTGGCCAGAAACTTGCGCAGTATGTACTTGTCTATTATCTTCAGTTTGTTTATATGCATAATGCAAACACTTGTGTTCCCGTTTTTTACATATGTCTTGTGCGGACGGAAATAACCTACAAAGTTACGTATTTTTTTTCGTTTTTCCTAATGAAATGTGGCGGAGATGGCGAAAATGCTGTTACATTGTGCCGAGCAGGGCATAAAAAAAGAGCGGATTTTTCAATCCGCTCTTTTTCGTTTTTGATAAGAATAACTTATCTTTTCAGTTTTTTGCTGGCTTTAGTAGCTTTTTTGTCAAGGTTGTTGTCCTTAACAACGGTTGTGTTGGCTTCAACAGCTTTAACAGGTTCGTTGGTGTTCACATCAACAGTACTTGTAGCCTCGGTGGCTTTTGCTGCGGTGTTTGCCTTAACGCCAGTGTTGTTTTTCTTTGCTGTGGTGGTGGTTTTCTTGTTGTTGTCAACCACGGGAGCTTGTTCCTCTTCAGCAACGAGAGCGGAGTCGATAGTTACATCTTCGATAGCTTCGTCAATAACGCTGTCAACGCTGTCAACAACGGCTTCTACGGGTTGGTTGTTGTTGCAAGCTACTGCAAGACCCAGAACCAAAGCCGAAAGGCCTAAAAAACGGAATGTCTTTTTCATGATTTTTAATTTATTTAAATGTTATTGTTTCGTTTTTTTTGTTTATTTATTTTTCAACTTCTTCAAGAGCAACGTTTTTGTAAACCACTTTCAGGTGTTTCTGGTTGCCGGTATGTTCGTCTTCGGCGTTGATTTCGTACATGGTGCCTTCAACTTTGCCGGAGATTTTCATAGTGGAGTTGTCGAAATTGTTTACCGATATCTCCATATCTTCGCCATTTTCCCAGCCGTAAAGGTCGTAGTCGCCCTCACCGTCAGCAAAAGCGAAAGTGTTTTCTTCTTTTTCGAGATAATTTATAATCAGTTCGTCTTGGTCGTCGGTGCCTTTAGCGTTTCCGAAAACGTAAACCATGGGGTATGTTGCGTAAGCTGTTCCAACTTGCTCGCCGCCAACAGTGATGGGGATGTATCCGATTGTCGAATTCGGAGTGGCGTAGAAAGAGAAGGATCTTCTGCTTGTCAAACCGCTGGTTGTTACGGTTGTCATACCGTCGATGTATTTGGCTGTCCAAGTGTAGTCGCCAAATGTTACGTTTACGCCGTCATCGGCTAATACTACTTCAGCTTCGTCTTCGGTGCAGGATGTGAAGGCGAATGCGCCGGCTGCTAATAAAGCAAGACCTAATACTTTAAAATACTTTTTCATTTTTTTGTGTTTTTAATTTGTAAATCTTTTTATTTTCGTTTTTAATTCTGAAAAAATACTATTGTTAGTAAATTTTCAGCCTGCAAAATTACGAAAAAAAACGTTACACCCATATTTTTTTTTCTTTTTTTTTGTTTTCAAAACATAATGCTCTATGAATCAATTATTTGTATTGGGTAAATTATTTCGTTTTTTTATGCGTATAGTTTTTTTTGATGTTGTTTTTGCGTTGTTTTATCGGGTTTTTAGTGTCTTTTTGTGGATTCAACAAATTGCAATGCAGTGGTTTTCATCTGTCAAAAGCGTTGCCGTTGGGCAAAAAAATTTTTTTATGTCGGATAAAATATGTATCTTTGCAATTTGTATTATATAATGTATAAAAGATAAATACAGACGTTATGAAGTTGAAAATCATAGTTTTGATATTGTCGGTGCTGCCTCTTTTTGCTGTGGCCCAAAACCAGATTGACAAACAGGGACGCCGCCAGGGCCCGTGGACCAAGGTGGACAAGAACAACCGCAAGATCTACGAAGGCACCTTCAAGGACGACCATGAGACAGGCGTTTTCACCTATTTCTACCCAAACGGGGCTGTCCGCATGAAAAACACCTTCACCCCCGACGGCAAATACTGTAGCCACGAGGTCTATTCCGAAAAAGGCCACCTGCTGGCCACCGGTTTCTACAACCAGAAAAACCGCGACAGCGTTTGGCATATCTACAACGAGGACGGTGCCCTGGTTAAGATAAACCGTTACCGTATGGGCGTCAAATGGGGCACGTTCTACACCTTCTCGCCCGAAGGCGACACCCTCGAGATTTTCACTTGGAAGGACAACAAACGCCATGGCTACGCACGCCGCGTTACCCGCGAGGGTTATGTGGAGATGCACTATGTCGACGGTCTGCTGCACGGACCTATGGCCGAATATGCCAACGGCAAACGCATCAAAGAGGGACAGTTCGAGAACGCCTTGCGCGTGGGCGAATGGAAACGCTGGATAAAAGGCACCCTCTCCGTGAAAGAGAACTGGCGCGACGGCATGCTTATCGACCGCAAAGTGCTTGTACTTGCCATCGACGTGCCTAAATTCATTTCTACAAAAGAGATAGCCTATTTCCACAAATCGGGAAACTCAAATACCGTCATCATGCTCCGCGACGGCAAACAGATGTCGTCGAACGAGGATTTCGACAGCTTCTCCGACAAAATCGGCACGGAGAATTTCGTTATTGTGGACCGCAAGAACAAGGTGGTGGCCGCCAACGACTGTGTCAAAGGCTTGTCCAAGGACTCCGAAGGCCGCACCATTCTCGAACTTACGCCACAAACACGTTTCAACATATATGTTGACGAGAAAAAGGATGCCGACCTCATCAAAATGGTCGAATATCTGCTTCAGGAGAACAACAACTAAACCTGCGAAGCCTCTCTTAAGAAACCGACAAACCTCTTTGCCATGGGCATAGTTGCGCGACAAAGCATCAAAGGGTCGATATTCAGCTACTTGGGTGCTTTTATCGGCTTTGTGAACACTCTGTTCATCGTCACCTCCATGATGGAGAACGAGGTTTACGGCCTCATCGGCGTTATAGTGGAGGCCGGCACCTTGCTGGGCAGCTTCAGCATGATGGGCATAGGCTCGGCGGGATTCAAGTTTTTCCCCTTTTTTAAGTCAAAAGACGGCACCCACAACGGATTTTTTTTCTATCTGCTGGTGATACCGCTTATCGGATTCGCCCTGTTTTTCTCGCTGGCCATTATTTTCAAATCTTCCATCATCAGCTATTTCAGTGAAAACGCCTCGCTTTTCGTCGATTATTTCTGGTGGATATTTCCGCTGGCGTTTTTCTTTGCCTACCAAACGGTGTTTGCCACCTATTCCAACGTGCTGATGCGTGTGGTGGTGCCGCGCTTTGTGCAGGAGGTGCTTGTACGGGTGCTCAATATGGCCATATTCATCCTTTACGGATTCCATTTTATAAATCTGCAATGGCTTATAGCCCTGCAGGTTATGGTTTATGGGGCGGCTATGCTGGTAAACCTGTTCTACATCTCGCGCATAGGCAAACTTACGTTGAAACACGACATAAGCTATGTGTCGCCGGAACTGCGCGGACAGATTGCACGCTACTCGGCCTACACGTTGCTGGCGGTTATCGGCTCCACTATTATGATAAAGATAGACACCTTTATGGTGGGGGGCGTGCTGGGACTGGCCAAGCTGGGCATCTACCGTGTGGCGTTGTTTATGGGCGTGATTGTGGAGATACCATCGCGGTCGCTCTTCGCCATAGCGCAGCCCATAGCCTCGGAGGCCATTAAAAACGAAGACCGTGCGGCTCTGTCGCAGCTGCTTAAGAAAGTGTCAATCAATCTGTTGCTTATAGGTTCGGCGATATTCCTGCTTATCTACATAAACCGTTTCAACATTTTCGAGATAATGCCGAACGGTGACAAGTACGCCGAGGGCCGCGATGTGATGGTATTCATAGCTCTGGCCAATCTGGTCAACATCACATTTATGTTCAATTTGTACGTGTTGCAACTTTCCAAGTACTATATATATTATCTGCCGTTTTTGTTGCTGCTTTCGCTGTTGGGAATTTTAGGCAACTATTTCCTGCTGCCCGTTATGGATATGACTGGCGGCGCGGTGGCCAAGATTGTCACATACGTTTTTGTGGCAGTGATACTTACGTTGTTTGTGTATTGGAAACTGAAGATACATCCATTCACACTGCGGCATATGTATATGGTGCTGATACTTTTAGGAGGTATCGGTGTCGATTATCTGCTGCCCGTAATTCCCAACGCCATTGCCGACGGAATCTACCGCACGCTGATTATTGGCTGTGCGGGGGCGTTTTTGGTCTATCGCCTAAAAATCTCGCCCGACGCAAATGCCATAGCAGACAATATTTTCGCAAAATTGAAAAAAAATAATGAATAATTATAAATAATAACATAAAAAATAACCTACAATGAAAAATTATTTTTTGGCACTGATGTGCACGGCAGCATTTGCTACAATCGGCCTGATGGCAAGTTGTGACGAAGAAAACCCTGGAAAAGAATCCAACGAGGGAAATGAACCTGTTGAATTTGTGGATTTGGACCTGACAAGCCACACAAAATGGAAATCCGCAAATGAGAACGGCTTTTATAATTACGAGTCGGCTATGGAAAAATTTGGCACTTCGCTGCCGACAAAAGCCCAGCTGCAAGAACTAAAGCACGAGTGCACTTGGGTGTGGAACTCCGCCAAGAAAGGTTTCGATATAGAGGGTTCAAACGGCAACTCCATTTTCCTGCCTGCCGCAGGCTATATCGACTGTGTTGGCGATTTGCGCAGAGTGGGCGAACTGGGATTCTATTGGTCTTCTACAATCGACCACGACGACTACGCGTGGGATTACTACTTCGTTTCGGACAGCGTTGGGATATACAGCAGTAGTTTTTGCCACAATCTAAGTGTGCGTCTTGTCCAAAATTGATGTCCCTTTTAATAAAAGTGAAAAATGCAAATTGTTTAATATTAAAAAAATAACGAAAATGAAAAAGGTTTTTATGGCACTGATGTGCATGGCAAGTCTTGCGATAGTAACGGCTTGCGGAGGTGGCAACGCTAACAACGAGACAGAGGCTACAGCCGACGACAATGCCGCCCAAGTAACGGAAAACAACGAAAACGAGAGCGAGTCGGAAGCAGTTGCCGAAGGTGAGGCAATAAACGAGGCCGACGCTGTGGGAAAAACTGAGGAGAACAAACGCGTGGTTATCAAATACGAAGGCTCCGACCTTGGTTTCTGCGACCTGAAAATCAACGCCGCCCGTCAGTACCTTATTATAGAAGGTTTCAAGGCCGATGGCAAAATCGACGAATGGAAAGAAAAATGCCGTACTTGGTATTTCTTCGACGATGAGGCTACCTACGACGCCGCTGTAAAACTTTATTCCGAAAAAATGGGCAAAAACGGCATCAAGGAACAAAACCGCACATCCCTTTATTTCGTTGGCATTGGTCTGAAAGACCGCGACTGGGACACTTATAAGAAAATCGTCGCCGATGTGGAAGGAAAACATATCCCCGGAAACATGATAGACACTGAACATCCGGAAAACTACGGCTTGGTAAAATAAAGAGCTGAAAATAACCAGCTATAAGAGAAAAAGGAGGCACTACGGCGCCTCCTTTTTTTTGTGTTCAAGCGTTGTAAAAGGTTATTCCTCGATAGTGAAAACGAACTTTTTGTTCAGTATGTCGCGTAGCAGGTAAAGCACGAAATAATAAACCGCCACCAATGCTATGGCCACCAGCGACGACACAAGCTCGTTGGCACCCAGTGCCATGCATATTGCGATGGCGGCTATTGCCACGATGGCAGGAATTACATACCCAAAAACCACCGCCAGCAGGCCTTTGCCCGACGAGGCGTTCACCGTAACTTCGTCGCCAACGTGGTATTCCTTGTGCAGTTTCGAGCGTTTCACGTCGATGAATTTGTCGGTTTTGTCGGACAGCGAGCACATCGTTTTGGCGTGGCACGCGGCGCATGCCGAAATCGATTCTATCTTTACCCGCACTATGTCGTCGGTAACTTCGGTTACAATTCCTTTATGTTCAGCGGTATCAGCCATTTATCTCAGTTTTTTGCAGTTTTTCACACATTTTCCGGTTTTGTCGATGTTGTGTATCACACCATTGAGCACCACTTCGGCGCGGCCGTTGTCGAAATACGAAGCCGACTCGTATTTGGCGGGTATCACCATCTTGCCCGTGGTGTCGATATATCCCCACCACACTCCGTCGCGCACTGCGGCCAGCCCTTCGCTGAAAGGGTATGCGTTGGTGTAGATGAGCGGCACCACAATCTTGCCTTTGGCGTTGACGAATCCGAAACGGCCGTCCTTCTCCACCAGAGCAAGTCCGTCGCGTAGCACGTAGGCGTTGGAACGCATGTTGGCGGCACCATATTCCACTGGCAGCACAATGCGCCCTTTTTTGTTGATGATGCCGTAACGTCCTTTCTCTATAACCATCGCCAGCCCCTCCTTGAAACTCGTCACCTCATCGTATTGGCACGGCACAACGGTCTTGCCTTTGGTGTTGACAAATCCCCAGAGTCCGTCTTTCTTCACTGCGCACATTCCCTCGCTCACACGTTGCATATCTTCGTAGATAAAAGGTGTTACGGGTTTAAGGTCCTTGCCGATAAGTGCGGCGTCGCCGTTGAATACGGCAAAGGTGAAGCCGTCCTGCATCTGTCCGAGCAGCTCGTATTTTATAGGCAACACCTCTTTTCCTTGGTGGTCGATGAAACCGTAGCGTTCGTAGGCTTTCACCACGGCAACGCCCTCGGTGAACGGCATGGCATAATCGTAGATGGTCGGAACCACCATATTGTTCTGTTTGTCGATAAAGCCGTAGGCCATTGTGCCGTTGCTGTCGGTGATTATCGCCACCACGGCACGGTCTTCAAAGAAAGCGGAGGCTGCGACGTAGGTGGCGGGTATCACAACCTTGTCGGCGGTGTCGAGGAATCCGAAACGGGAGTTCTGCTGGAAGCGTGCCAGTCCGCAGCTGAAATAGTCCAGGTCCTCGTACTGGCAGGGTATCACCTCACGTCCGGTGGAGTCGATGAGGCCGCATTTGCTCACATCGAGCCACACCTTGCAGTAGCCGTTCTGGAAACGGTCGGTCTCGATGTATTTGTTGGGGGTGAGGATTTTGCCGTCGTAGCGTTTGAAACCGAACTTGCCGTCTTTGTAGGTCTTTTGTATACCGTCGATGAAATAGAGGTCGCAGCCGCATTCTTCCTCGTCCACGTAAGTGTCGGGGTTTTGGGCCATCGACGAGCTTGCAAGGAGCAGGGCGAAAAGCAGGACTATCGTTCTCGGCTTGGGCATCGGCTAAATGGTTTCTAAGTTGGAGTTCTCGGTCCAGCCGGTGTTGCCGTCGGAGAGTTTTATCTTTGTCCATTCGCTGATGGCGTCCTCCACTTCCACTTTGGTGCCTTCGTGCAGTAGAAATTTGTCGGCGGCGTCGTAGTCGGGAGAGGTTTTCACCGAAACAGCGGGCAGCATAATTATGGCCTCGTTGTGATTGTTGGCGCGGTTGTTGCTGGCGCAGAGGCTAATAAATGCCACAGCAAGAACAACGGTCAGCGTAAGCGCTGCAAAGAACGAAGTTTTTTTTGCGCTGTATGATTTTGCAATGAAGAAAAACGCCCACACCCCACAAACAATGAGCATCAGTATTATGCAGGTTACAGCCCAGCCGTTGACCGAAAACAGTCCCACTATACTGTTTGCCCATTCGGAAAGGAAAAACGACGGCATCTCGTTGATGTTGTCGGTGGTTTTGCTGCGGGCGAATTCGAGGTTGTTTACGATGTCGTTGTCGTTCGGCGAAAGACGATAGGCGCGCTCGTAGTTGAGTATTGCCCGTCCGAGGCTGCCGTTGCGGAATTCGGCGTTGCCGAGGTTGTAGTAGAGTGTCGCCGATTCGTAACCGGCGTCGAGTATCTGGTTGTACAGCTCGATGCTCTGCGGGTAGTTGCCGCTTTTGTATAGGTCGTTGGCTTGGTTGAAGAGTTCCTCGTTGGTTCCGGCAAAGAGGTTCGCCGAAAGTGCCAGCAGCAGGGCGGCAAGGGCCGTGATATGTTTCATTGTGTGTAACATAGTCTATTTCAATTGGTTTTCGAGGTCAAGAATCATTTGCAAAGCCTGATTGTAGATGGCTTGTTTTTTCGAGGCGCTGTCGCCAGGGGCGAAACGTGCGAAATCCACATCGTTGATGGTCTGCATAATGGTTTGCACAACCTGTGGTGCCACGTTGCGGCTCTCGAGGGTCTCCTGAATGGTCTCCGACGACAGCTGCGATGTGGGTATGGTGAACTTGTCGGACACGTAGCCCCAGATGGCTTGGTAGATTTCGACGTAGAAACGCTCGTCGTCGTTGTCGGTGAGGAATTTCTCGGCTTTGCGCAGACGTTTCTTGGCCTGTTTGGTGGCTTTGCGCAGACGCACGGCACCAAGGTCGGCGTTGTCTTTCCTTACTTTGCGGAAAACCAATACAGCTGCCACGGCCAGCAATATCGGCAACAGTAACAGAATCCAGAACAACGGCGTTCCGAAGAACGAGTGTCCGGTTTTCTGCAACGACGGGTCGCTGGTTTTTATGTATTCGATGTCGTTGTTAAGCAGTTTGACGTTGTTTTTGGCTGTAGCGCCGCCGTTCGACGAGGTGCCGTCGCCTTTGGCCACATCGATGTCGAAACTGCCGGTGGTCTTGGTTACAAAAGTCTTGCTTTGCGGATTGAAATATACGAGCTTGGCGGCGGGGATGGTGTATTTGCCCTCGCTGCGCGGTATCAGTATCCACTCGAAGGTCTTGCTGCCCGAAACTCCCGCCGAGGTGCGTTTGACGTTTGAGTTCACCTTTGGCTCGTAAACTTCGAACGAGGGCGGGAACTGGATGTCCACATTGTCGATAAGCATTATGTTGCCCTTGCCCGAGATGGTGAGGGTGTAGGTGAGGGCTTCGTTGGCCTTGAGCTGCTTGGTGTCCACGCTGCTTTTCACGGAGAAATCGCCGCAGGCTCCGTAATAGCCTTCCGGCTCGCTTGGCAGTGGCTTGACGTTGATGGTCAGCGAGTTGGACTTGATTTTCTTGTTCACCGCCTGATAGGAGCTGCCTCCGAAGAAGGGGTCGTCGAAGAAAATGTCGAAAATGTTGCCCGACTGTCGGCGGTTGTTCTGCACCTGCACAATTGCCGATACCTCGGTGGTTATCGGCGAGAGGGTTAGGGTGCCGGTCTCCTGCGGGAACAGGGCTATTTTGCGTATGTCGTAGCAGGCGTAGTTCTGCCCGTTGAATGTCTCCTGACGCTGCTGCGGGTTAGAGGACTCGTCGGTGAGGTCCTCGCTCCAGAACCCTTTGTTGCTCGGCAGTTTGTCTATCTGGAACTGCCGTACCTGAAGCTGGGTGTACAAACGGTAGGTAACAATTACTTCCTCGCCTTGGTAGGCGGACGATTTGTTGGCTATTGCCCTGACAAACAGCGATTTGTCGGAAATGTTGGCATTCTGCTGTTGAGGTTGTTGCTGCTGTTGTTGTCCTGCGTTTTGCTGCTGCCGTGCTTGTTGCTGGTTGCCGGCCGATTTTTCCACGGTGATGGTTACTGGGTCGCTGCTGATGGTCTTTCCGTCAACTACGCAGGAGGCGGAGCCGATGGTGTATTGACCTTCGCTTGTGGCGGAGAGGTTGTAGGTGTACGAAACATCGACAGACATTGTAGTTTGTCCGTTGATGTTGCGCATGCTTGAGCTGTGCGACTGGAAAGGTCCCCCGAGGTAGTTCAGACCTTTGAACGAAGGCGCTTTGAAATTCGACGGCTCGGCGTTTACCTTGAACTGTACCGAGAACCGTTGCCCTACGCCGACGGTGCGGGGAGCGGTAACCGACAGTCGCGGGTTTTGCGCCAAGGCCGCCACCGATATTACAAGCATCAGGACCCAACACAGTGCCCTGCTGGTGATATTTTGGTATTTCTTTGTTTTAAGAATGTTCATAACGCTCTATGTCAAAGTGTTTTAAGTTGTTGGTATATGTAGCTGTTCAGTCGTGCAAAGATAACGAAATTTATCTGGATTTCTTATGTGGGAAAGAAAGTTTTTGTGTGGCAACCGAATTGATTTTCTTTATCGGGGCATAACGGAAGGACGGTCACAGTGAGTCAGTCCCATAGTATTTCACAATAAGGTAAAGCCAATATTATTACCATTATCCCACAAATTAGTATTAGTACTCGAGCGTCTTTTTGTATTATGTAGTAAATGCTCCAAACAATCATGTTTAAAACCAGAATACTCATTCCTTTTTCGAGTAGTAAACCTTGACCTGAGAGTGCGGGTATAATAAAAAATAGAACTGCTCCCAATAGTAGCATAATGCCCCATTTCTCAAAACAGTGCGCCAATTTATTGATAATGAAGAATATCCAGTATCCGAAGACAATTGCAAAATATATTGTATAAGAGATTAATATGATATTTTTACAACTTTCGCATACTAAAGGATTATAAAATGTTGTTGCAAAGACAAAAATCAGCGAAAATGCTATTGTTGCTATCACTACTCCAATTGAAATACCTTTATTAATGTTGATTTTCATTATTAAGATATTGCGTATAAATCAATTAAGAAGTGATCTCATTTGTTTTCTCACATGACGTTCTTCTAAGTCCAATCCGTCAAATTCCGAACTCCGAATTCCGAACTCGAAATTACCAGTCTTTTTCCACTCTGCCGCCGGAGGGGATTTTTACTTTCTGTTTCTCTAGTGTGTTTTTCTCTTTGTTTTTCAGGGCTTCGAGCATGCGTTCGGCATCGGCTTTCTTTTTCTGCTGGTCTTTGTTCTGTTGCTGTTGCTGCTGTTGTTTTTGCTTGTCCTGATTTTGTTTGTCTTGGTTTTGCTGTTGCTGCTGCTGGTTGTCTTTTTTGTCTTGTTTCTGTTGCTGCTGTTTCTGTTGTTGGTTCTGGTTTTGCTGGTTTTGGTTTTGTTGGTTCTGCTGGTTTTGCATCTCTTGTTTCAGCAGCTGCTGGGCCATGGCGAGGTTGTATTTTGTGTTGTTGTTCTTGTCCGACACTCGCAGCGAGTTTTTGTAGGCCTCCACAGCCTCCTGATACGATTTGATGGCTTGGTCGGGGGCTGTGTCGCGTTTGCCAAGTCCCTCCTGCAGTGCGCAGTTGCCCATGTTGTGCAGGGCGGCGCTTTTTTCTTTCTCGTCTATCTCCGGCGATTCGGCGGCTTTGGCGTAGTATTTCTTTGCTTCGGTGTAGCGTTTTTGGCGGTACATGGCGTTGCCGAGGTTGTACTGGGCTTTGTAGAAAGTGCTGTCCTGAACCAGCGAGCGGCGGTAGGCAATCTCGGCCTCGCTGTATTTCTTCTCTTTGTACAGGCTGTTGCCTTTGCGTGCCGACTTGCGGTAGTCCTGTGCCTGCATAGCACCGCAAACAACCAAAAGCGTTACAAGTATATATATTGCGTGTTTCATCGTGTTAATGTTATCTGTTGTCGGGGCTTTTGCCGAAAATATTTTTGTAGTTCAGTACTTTGTTTCTTCGTTCGAAAATAAGCAGGTCGATTAATATCAGCAGTATGGCGAAAATCAGCGGGTATTGGAATTTGCTTTCGTATTCGGAAAACATCTGTTCGCCGTAGTTCTTTTTGTCGAGCTTGCTTATGCGGTCCATTATCTCCTCAATTCCGGCGGTGATATTGTTGGCCGGTACGAAAGTGCCGTTGCCGGCTTGTGCTATCTGTTGCAGCATCTGTTCGTTGAGACGTGTGGTTACGGGGTTGCCGTCGCGGTCCTTTTTGTAGCCTAGCCTTGTGCCGCGCGAGTATTGCGGTATCGGCACGCCGTTGGGAGTTCCCATTCCGATGGTGTTCACCACAATGCCTTCGGCGTAAGCCATTTTGGCCATCTCCACGGCGTTGTCCTCGTGGTCCTCGCCGTCGGAAATTATTATTATCGTGCGGCTTTTGTTTTTCTCCCACGGTATGTCCTCGTTGCCGTAGCCGAAAGTTTCCATACATTTGGATATAGCTTCGCCTATGGCAGTGCCCTGATATTCAATCATATCGGTGCTCACTGCATCGAGGAACATTTTGGCTGCGCCGTAGTCGCTCGTGAGGGGCAGCTGTGTGTAGGCCTTTCCGGCGAAGATTATTAGTGCCACGCGGTCGTTGGTGAACTGCGCGATAAGGTCGGAGACGCTCTTTTTGGCACGCTCCAGACGGTTGGGCTGCACGTCCTCGGCCAGCATGCTGTTGGAGATGTCCAAGGCAATTGCCACGTCGATGCCAGCGCGTTCGCCTTTCACCATCTTCGAACCCATCTGCGGGTTGGCCATGGCTATTATCAGCAAGGCAAGGGCTGCCAGAAGTATGCCGAATTTGGTGTGCGACTTGATATTGGAGACATCGGGGGTAAGGTGGTTGTACATGCTGCTTTCGGCAAAGGCAAGCGCCCTTTTGCGACGACGAATGCGTATATATATGTACAAAACCAGCAACGCCGGAATTATCAGCAGCAAGTATAGAAGTATGGGATGTTCGAAATGTATCATAGTTGCAGAGGTTTATGGAGTTGTTTTAAAATATGTGAGACTTAGCAGTATCTGAAGTGCGAGGGCCGCTACAGCCGTTATCAAAAACGGCAGGTGCTCGTCCTTGGTCTGGTTGTATTGCGTTACGTCGATTTTTGTTTTCTCCATCTGGTCTATCTCTTTGAAGATGGCTTCGAGGGATTTCTTGTTGGTGGCACGGAAATACATGCCTCCGTCGGTTAGTTCCGCCATGTTTTTCATCAGCGGTTCGTCTATCTCAACGGGAATGTTCTGGTATTGTATGTGAGTGCCGAAGGGTGTCTGCACTTTGAAAGGGTAGGGGGCTTCGCCGCGGGTGCCTACACCTATTATATATAGGCGTATGCCGTAGAGTGCGGCAATTTCGGCTGCCGACTGTGGGTCCACGGCTCCGCGGTTGTTCACACCGTCGGTGAGCAGTATTATCACCTTGCTCACGGCCTTGCTGTCCTTGATGCGGTTGATGGCCGTGGCCAGTCCGTCGCCGATGGCAGTGCCGTCCTCAACAATGCCGTACTCCACCTTGTTGAGCTGGCTCAGAAGCACTCCGTGGTCGATGGTGAGAGGGGTTTGGGTGAACGCCTCACCGGCAAATACCACCAGTCCCATGCGGTCGGTCTTGCGTCCGTCGATAAAGTCCTTGGCCACGCTCTTGGCGGCTTTCAGACGGTTGGGCTTGAAATCCTCGGCAAGCATGGTGCCCGACACGTCGAGGGTGAGCATTATGTCGATGCCCTCCACCTGCATCTCCTGCCGGCTGAGTTTCGACTGCGGTCGCGCCATAGCAATGATGGCGGCGGAGAGTGCTATCATCTGCAACACGAATAGCAGTGGCACAAGCCGTTGCCGCATGGTCTTTTTTATCTTCACGGCAAAAAATCCGATGTCGGAGAAATGCAGGTCGGGTTTCTGTTTGCGGTATTTTACGATGTACCACGCTATTGCGGCGGGCACGAGCAGCAGCAGTAGAAGCAGTTTGGGGTTGGCGAATGTTATCTGTGAGAGCATGGCTTATTCGGTTTTGTCGTTTTGTTTTTGCTGCATCAGTAGCAGACGTTGTTTGGTGGCTGCGGCGGTTTGCGACACGAAATCCACCGACTGGCTCATCGAGCGGTCGTGTTCCCACGGCTGCGGCTCGGCTTTGGCGAATTTAACGAGGTCGGCGGTCTGCAAAATCTGACGCAGGTTGTCGTTCTGTTCGGCGCTGATGTCCTGTTTTTCCGAGCAGGCTTCGGTAATCTGGTCGGAGGTCATCTCGGCGGCGTCGATGTCGTATTGGTTGTAGAGATATTGGCGGAGAATATCGGTGAGGTTGGTGTGGTATTCCTTGGCGCGGCCTTGTTTCCAAAGCCCTTGCGTGCGCAGGTCTTCGAGTTGCGAGAGTGCGAGGGTGTCGGCCGGGATGTCGGGTTTGGGTGCCACGGGGGTATCTTTCTTTTTGTTTTTCAGATATTTACGTAAGAAATACAGACCCACCACTATTGCGGCGATGGCCAGCACAAGCAGTATCCACGGAAGTATCTCCTTGAAAGTGAGTGGGACTCTCATGATGTCCTCTATGTCCTTGATAGCCTGTGTGGTGTCCACCTCCACGCTGTTCACGATGAGGTACATCGGCTCGGTCCATATCGCATTGGCGGAGTCGCAGCCCTGTTGGTAACGCACGGCAAGCGGGTTGATGGTGTCGTGCCCTTCGGTGAACGATGTTATTGTTGAGAGTTGGGTGATTTTCAGTATTTTACCGTCGTTGTCGCGGGTGGTGTCCATACTCTGGCTTATCACTTCGATGCCGTTTTGCGATATCTCGTCTGGCGCAGGGAAGAGGAGGAATCCGTCACCCATGTTTTCCGCCGACACAGTAAGGCGTACGTGGTCGCCGATGGTGATGTCGGTGGTGTCGAGCGACGACGAAACCTTTATCTGCGCGTTTGCCGCAACGCAGGCGCACAACGAAAAAATGGCCAATATGTATTTGATTCTTGTCATCGGTGTTACATTTTATGTCCTCGCATCTTGAATAGTTTCATAAGCGGTTTCACGTAGTCGTCGTCGGTGAGTATCAGCGTGTTGTCGATTCCGTATTTGGTGAAAATGTTCTGCAGCTGCTCTTCGTGTTCGGCGTATGCCTTGGCGAAGGCCTTACGAACGCTTTCGTCGGAGGTGTCGATGCAGATGCGTTTCTGGCTCTCTTGGTCGAAGAAATTCACCAAGCCCATCTGCGGCAGGCTTTGCTCGTTGCGGTCGGCAATGCGCAGTGCCACAAGGTCGTGCTTTTTGGCGGCAATTTTCAGAGGCTCGTCGAAGTTGCGGTCGTAGAAATCGCTGATAATGAAGGTGGTGGAGCGTTTTTTTATCACGTTGGTGAAATATTTCAACGCTTGTGCGATGTCGGTGTCGGTGTTTTCGGGCTCGAAGGTGATAAGCTCGCGTATAATCCTGAGTATGTGCGTGGAACCTTTCTTCGGCGGGATGAATTTCTCTATCTTGTTGCTGAAGAAAATCACCCCCACCTTGTCGTTGTTCTGAATGGCGGAGAAAGCCAGCACAGCGGCCAGTTCGGCAATCATGTCCTTTTTCAGGCTGACGTGCGTGCCGAAGTTGTTGGAACCGCTCACGTCGATAAGCAGCATCACCGTAAGTTCGCGCTCTTCCTCGAAAATCTTCACGTAAGGGTGGTTCAGACGAGCGGTGACGTTCCAGTCGATGTTGCGCACGTCGTCGCCGTACTGGTACTCGCGCACCTCGCTGAAAGCCATGCCGCGTCCGCGGAAAGCGCTGTGGTACTCGCCCGAGAACATCTGCTGCGACAGTCCGCGCGCCTTGATCTCTATCTTGCGAACCCGCTTGAATAAATCCTTCTCGTTGTCCATTTATCTACAGTCCTGTCTTTTTTGTCGAAAAAACTAACGTAATAACTATGATCAGGGCACTTCGACGCTGTTAAGTATCTCGTTGATAATCTCTTCCGAGGTGATGTTTTCGGCTTCGGCCTCGTAGGTAAGTCCGATACGGTGGCGCAGTATGTCCATCGAGACGGCGCGTATGTCTTCGGGAATCACGTAGCCGCGGCGTTTGATGAAAGCGTAGGCCTTGGCGGCGATGGCGAGGTTTATCGAGCCACGAGGCGAGGCGCCGTAGCTGATAAGTCCTTTCAGCTTGCCCAGCTTGAACTCCTCGGGATAACGTGTGGCGAAGATGATGTCGGTGATGTAGTTCTCGATTTTTTCGTCCATATACACGTCGCGGACCACCGAGCGGGCACGTATGATGTCCTCGGGACGCAGTACGGGTTTTATTCCCGGCGCCTCTTTGGCCAGACTCTGGTGAAGTATCTGTTTTTCCTCCTCCTTTTTGGGGTACGAAATCACCACTTTCATCATAAAACGGTCCACCTGGGCTTCGGGCAGTGGGTAGGTGCCTTCCTGCTCTATGGGGTTCTGGGTGGCGAGCACGAGGAACGGCTCCTCAAGCTTGTAGGTGCTTTCGCCTATGGTAACCTGACGTTCCTGCATGGCCTCCAGCAGCGCGCTCTGCACTTTGGCCGGGGCGCGGTTTATCTCGTCGGCAAGGATGAAATTGGAGAAGATGGGACCTTTCTTCACGTTGAAACTCTCGTTTTTCTGACTATAAATCAGCGTTCCGATAAGGTCGGCGGGCAGCAGGTCGGGGGTGAACTGTATGCGGCTGAACTTGGCCTGGATGGCCTCCGCCATCGAGGTGATGGTGAGTGTCTTGGCAAGTCCGGGCACACCTTCGAGCAGTATGTGTCCGTTAGCCAGAAGGCTGATCATCAGGCTTTCGATCATGTGTTTCTGCCCAACGATGTTTTTGCGCATCTCAGAATTCAAAATGTCCACAAAAGCGCTTTCGCTTTGGATTTTCTCGTTTAGTTCCCGTATGTCGATTGTCTCTTCCATTGATTTGTTTTTTGAAGTGATTATTTTAAATGCACCCCCAAAACGCCAAAAGCACTTCTATTCGTATAATGTTATTATTAAAAAATGTTAATTTGCTAAAAGTCCGAAATAAAAAAATAACAGCAAAACAGCGGATAATCAGACCTTTCGGTGAGTAAAAAAATAAAAAATAGACAAAAGTTGTGTGTAATTGAAAAAAAAATATTATCTTTGCCTTTTGTATTAAAACCGAAAAAAAAAGATAGTAAACTAATTATAAACATCTTATGAAGGTAAAAAAACTATTTATCGGAATGTTTGTTTGCGTTTTTGCAGCAGGAACTATTGTTGCAACTAGCGGCAATTTCAGCATCAACAAAAGAGCTTTCAACAATTCTAACGACAAGGAGAAAGTTGCAAAAGTCGCCAAGTCCGCCACAGAGGATATCGTGGAAATTGGTCCTGACAATGTTGCAGGCCGCATCAGGGGCTTGATTTTCGACAATCAGGATTCCACCAACCAGACATTGTATGCAGGCGGTGTGGCTGGAGGTTTGTTTAAGACAACCGACGGTGGCCAGCACTGGCAGAGAGTTCCCATGACGCTGCCTAACGGGACCGAGGTTTCCCTGCCAATCTCTTGTATGGTTCAAACTTCCGACGGAGTATTATATATAGGTACAGGCGAAGGCTTCTGTGTGTCCGGCATCAACAACAACATCACCGCCCCGGTTGGCCGAGGTTTGTACCGTTTTGTAGATGCTAACAACTACAGCGTAATACCTGCAACAGCACCTGCATCGGACACCATTGCCGATAACACTGGTGACTGGGCATACATCAACCGTTTGGCCGCTGCCGAATACAACAATGTTCTGTATTTCTATGCAGCAACTAACACAGGTCTGTTCCGTTGGAAAATCCAATCCGCAGCCGACTGGAACAATAGTCCCACAAAAATATTCTCCGGCGATGTGAAGGATTTGGACGTGTCTTACAACAAGATGATGCTCTATTTTACTACTAAAAATACTATCTACAAAATAGGCAATATTCTTAGCGACACTCAAAATCCGATTGAGATTTCGAGAAACTATTTAGACACCACAAATATTGGACGTATCGAAGTCGCAGTAGCTCCATCCGACGAGAATTACGTTTATGCTGTTATTGCAGACACAAACGGTTTGTCCAAGGGTGTTTATCTTACCAACAACCAACAAGTTTGGAATATAATCACAACATCTACTGTTACGCTGTTCAGCCGTGCTAACAAAGGAACTCACAACAACGCCATAACAGTGTTCCCCAACAACCCACGCAAAATTGCTGTCGGTGGTAACGCTCTTTGGATAGGTGAAGGTTTCGACGGAGCAACTCTCTACACTTGGACAAAATCGGCATACACCGAAAGCGACCTCAATGCAGGCAATTACATGGGTCAGGTATATGCTTCCTCTTATTTTGTTCATTCCGGTATTCATAATATTGTTTTCCCCAATTATTCAACTGACGGCAACACGTTCTATATGGCTACTGATGGCGGTGTGTTTAGCACAACCAATGCTGGTAGCTCGTACACAATGCATAATAAAGGACTTAATACTACACAGTTCTATAGCGTGGCAATCTCTAACGATGCTTCCGTACTTGGCGGTGCACAAGATAATTCCATGCCGTTCATCCAATCGCGCAACGCTTCCGACAGTGGTGATGTTAACACGACAGCTCAGGTTATTTGGCAGGGCAATGGCGGCGGTGTGGCATCGTCGATGTTCCAAATGACTGCCCCAATAAGCAGACGCTGCCTGTTCGTTTCCAGCGAAGGCTCCAACTTGGGAAGAACTTATGCCGACTACTCTGATTTCACCAACACCCAGACTTGGCACATGGGTCAGGATCTGATAAATGGAAAATTCTCCTCCGGAGCACCTGTTCCGGCTATGCTGCTTTGGGAGACAACAAATGATCAAACTATTGAAGATAGCGTTACTTTTACTATCGATACAAACTCTTGGGTAAAACGTGGTAACGATATATTGTATGTCCGCAACCCCGATCTCACAAGCGAAGACCGCCTCAACTTCACCATTATGGCAGGCGACACAATACTCGTGCGTAGCCGCGGACACTTCGACTATCCTTTCGAATACGTGTTCCCCAGCACTTTCGTGGCAAAAGACCAACTCAGACATACCGTTAAAAATCCAATTCAGAACCGTTTCTTTATAGCTGCTTCAAATGGCGGTATGAACAAAATTTATATGACGCCACAATCTACAGACTTCACAAAAACCCGTCTGATTTGGTACGAACTGATTAATTTCAAAAAATCGGTTCCTCACGCTCTTGCTATCAGCAATGATGGTAACTGCTTGTACATAGCTATCGATGAAGTCGACGGAGGCTCGCGTCTTGTTCGTATCAACAATATGTTAGCAGCCAACAACGCTGAACAATTGCAATACGAACCCCCGTATATGGGTCAGCCTGGTAAATATCTTGTGCAGGTTGATACTGTATTCTTTGGCGACTCCAACCGTCTGCAGCGTAGAATAACATCGTTGGCTTTTGACCCGCGCGACGGTGAGGATAACCTTGTTATTACTTGTGGAGATTTTGAGGATGCCCCCAACCTTTATTATATGACTAACGCTACACAGACAAGCTATACTATGACACCGAAAACAGTCATTAAAAACACTATGCCTCTCTACTCTTCATTGATAGAAATGACATCGGGTGACGTTTATGTAGGTTCAGAAAACGGTCTGTTGATTAGTTCCGACATCTCCAACTCCACTCCGACTTGGACAGCTCACGGCAATTTCTTCGGCACACCGGTATTTGCTATCAAACAGCAAACCAACAACATGCAATTCAAACAGACCACATATATCAGTGGTGCCAACGAAGAAGTGTACAAATGGGGTAAAACAAAATACCCAGGAGCTATCTACTATGCTACATACGGACGTGGTTTGTTCATGGATAAACAGTATATCACTGACACCACCAACGAGATTTCTATCGAAGAACCGCAGAATGTGGCAGGCGAAAGCACTCTGAAAGTTTATCCCAACCCCGCTACAAACCACGCTTACGTAGATTTCACAGTTAGCGATAACACCACCGTCGACATCCAGATGTTCGACATGTCCGGTAAGGTTGTTTACAAAAAATCACTGGGCAAAGTTGCCGCCGGCAAACACTTACAAATCATTCCTTGCGACCAACTGAACAAGGGCGTTTATGTGGTGCGCGTAGCAGCAGGCACTCAGCCGATGACCTCCAAACTGATAGTGAAATAATTAGTTAGACATTTACATATCTAGAGGGTCATTGTACACGATGACCCTCTTTTTTTAAACATCGTATAATAATGAAAACCAATTTTGTAGAAGAACTTAGATGGCGTGGTATGATCCACGATATGATGCCAGGCACCGAAGAACAGCTCAACAAAGAGATGACCGTGGCATACGTGGGTATCGACCCCACCGCCGACTCGCTGCATATCGGACACCTTGTTAGCATAATGATGCTCAAACACCTGCAGGCAGCAGGCCATAAACCCATAGCCCTTGTGGGCGGCGCCACAGGCATGATCGGCGACCCTTCGTTCAAATCGGCCGAACGCAAGCTCCTTACCACCGAGGAAATCCAGCACAACGTGGACGGCATACGCAAACAGTTGTCCAAATTCCTCGATTTCGACAACGGCGAAAACGCCGCCGAACTGCTCAACAACTACGACTGGATGAAAGACTACCTCTTCCTCGACTTCATCCGCGACGTGGGCAAGCACATAACCGTCAACTACATGATGGCCAAGGACTCCGTGAAAAAACGTATGGAAACGGGTATCTCCTTCACCGAATTCTCGTACCAGCTGTTGCAGGGCTACGATTTCCTCACCCTCTACCGCACCAAAGGCTGCAAGCTGCAGATGGGCGGCTCCGACCAGTGGGGCAACATCACCACCGGCACCGAGCTGATACGCCGTATGGAAGGCGGAGAGGCGTTTGCCCTCACCTGTCCCCTCATCACCAAAGCCGACGGCACCAAGTTCGGCAAGACCGAAGGCGGCAACGTGTGGCTCGACCCCGAAAAGACTTCGCCCTACAAGTTCTACCAGTTCTGGCTCAACTGCTCCGACGAGGACTCGGTGAAATACATACGTATCTTCACCATGCTCTCGAAAGAGGAGATAGAGGCTCTCGAAGCCGAACATGCCCAAGCTCCGCACCTGCGTCTGTTGCAAAAGGCTCTGGCCAAGGAACTTACCATTCGCGTGCATTCGCAGAAAGACTACGAACAGGCTGTGGCGGCCTCCGAAATCCTTTTCGGAAAAGGCACTACCGAACAGCTTCAGCAGCTCGACAAAGGCACCATTGCCTCCGTGTTCGAAGGCGTTCCGCAGTTCACCATCGCCAAAAGCAAGGTGGAAGCGGGAATCGATGTGGTTGACCTGCTGGCAGTGGAGACCAACGTGTTCGCATCCAAAGGCGAGATAAAACGTGCCCTCAAGGAGAACTCCATCTCCATCAACAAGACCAAAATCCCCGAAGGCTACAACGTTACCGCCAACGATATTCTGGCAGGTTCGTACATCGTGGTACAGAAAGGCAAAAAGAATTACTACCTTATTATAGTAGAGTAGCTGTAGAGTATGGAGGCGACAATACTTATATGTTTTGTCATTTATACGGCATTGCTGTTCCTTGTGATGTGGCTCACATCGCGCAAAGGGGCGGGCAACGACGCCTTTTTCCGCGGCAACCGCAAGTCGCCGTGGTATGTGGTGGCATACGGCATGATAGGGGCTTCGCTTTCGGGCGTTACCTTTATGTCGGTGCCGGGTGGCGTGCAGGGCGGCGCGTGGACCTATATGCCGCTGGTGTTCGGTTATGTGCTCGGCTACGCGGCAATAGCTCTTGTGTTGCTGCCGTTGTATTACAAACTCAACCTCACCTCCATTTACACCTATCTAGAAGTGCGGTTTGGCAAGGCGAGCGAAAAAACGGGCTCCCTGTTTTTCATACTCTCGCGACTGCTGGGCTCGGCACTGCGTATGTATCTGGTGGTGTTTGTGTTGTATGAGTTCGTGTTCAGCGCGTGGGGCATTCCGTTCTGGGTGCCTGCCGTGGTGTTTATAGCCATAATACTGCTCTACACTTTCCGTGGAGGCATAAAAACCGTGGTGTGGACCGACACGCTGCAGACCACTTTCCTGCTTTTGGCGGCAATAGCCACCGTGGTGGCCATACTCAAAAACCTCGACATGGGCATGGGCGATCTGCTGAGCAACGCCTCCGAAAAAGGCTACACTCGCATGTTCGAAACAGACCCCTCCGCCCCTAAGTTTTATATCAAACAGATTCTTTCGGGAATGTTCATCACCATCACGATGACAGGCTTGGACCAGGATATGATGCAGAAAAACCTCACATGCAAAAGCCTGCGCGACGCACAGAAAAATGTAATGACGAGCAGTCTGCTGTTCATCGTGGTGAACATCTTGTTCCTCTGCCTTGGCGCCGCCCTGCTTACCTATGCCTCGCAAACGGGTTTCGAATTACCTGTCGATGCCGCCGGAAATGTGGTGCCCGATAAGATTTTCCCGTCGGTGGCCTTCAATCTCAGCGGTTTCACTGCGGTGATGTTCGTACTCGGAATGGTGGCCGCGGGTTATTCCAGTGCCGACGGTACTTTGACCGCACTCACAACCACGTTCTGCTACGATTTTCTCGGCTTTGGCAAGGCTGATTCCGACAAAAAACGCAACGAGCTGAAAATCCGCCGTTTGGTGCATGTAGTGTTTGCCTTGTTGTACCTGTTGGTAATTATCGCCTTCAGGCCGTTCCACACGCAGTCACTGATAGATACGTTGTTCGACGTGGCGGGCTTCACCTACGGCCCGTTGCTTGGACTTTTCTGTTTCGGCCTTTTCACCAAACGCCGTACCCGCGACGCTTGGGTGCCCGTGGTGGCAGTGCTCTCGCCGATAATTTGTTACATACTCAAACTGAATTCCGAAGATTGGTTCTGGGGATATAAGTTCGGTTTTGAAATATTGATTATCAATGGCTTGATAACGTTCCTCGGACTTCTGGCTATGTCAAAAAAAGATAACACATATAATAATATATGAATACAAAGAGCATACTTTTTCCGTTTTTGGTGGCTTTGCTGATTGTCAGCGGATGCTCATATAAAGTAACCCAAGTGAAGGGTCGCCCGTCGCAAGACCTCAAAGGCGGTATTTTCTATTCTTTGCCCAAGACGAAAATACGTGTCGCTGTTACTTTCGAATACACCAACTTCGAGCTTGCGCCCTATTCCGACTATGCTGAAAAATATCTCGGCATAGAAGTCGACGACTCCCGTGCTTGGAATATCGCTGAAGTGGATATCTCCGCCGTGGCGGAACCCGACCCCGACTATTTCTATTACGTCGAGCCGCGCAATTCCGACATCTCCGTGCAAGTGTCACCAAAAGGGCTGCTCAAATCGGTAAACAGTAGCTACTCCGAGATAGGCACTGCCGACGATTATCAGGTGGAGCAGGTGGAGAAGCTGAACATCGCCGAATTCCTTTATTCTACAGCCAACTACAATATCTACGAGCAGGTGGACACCGTTTACACACGCAGTGGCGATTCCGGCAACGAAGAGAGTGTGGCGTATGTCCGCTCGGCGGTGTCTAAAAACGACGAACAGCGCGCCGAGGAGGTGGCAAAGCAGATTTCCGAAATCCAGCAGAAGAAAATGGAGATACTCTACGGCGAGTACGAATCGTCGTACAACGAAAGCGCCCTAAATTTCGTCTATTCGTCGCTCGACCGCGAGGAAAAACGTCTGTTGCAGCTCTTTACCGGATCCAAGACGAAAACCACCAAGGTGTTTTACGTCGAACCCGAAGTGTCCAAAGTTGTTGTCGACGACCAGATTGTTGAACTGTTCCGTTTCTCGCCGCAAAAAGGCATAGTGGACAGCACCGATGAAGAGGCGATACCGGTTTACTGCAACCTCACTATCGAGAACAGCCTTAGAGCCGTTTCGCGCTACGCCAAAGGAAAACCCTCCAAATCGTCGGGAGCCCGCAAGAAATCTTCGAAAAACAGCTCGTCGGCATTCAAATACCGCATACCCGAAGTGGTACGTGTCAGTTTCATCACCCCTTCGTTCACCAAGCAGAAGACTGTAAAAGTGTCGCAGTACGGCACCGTGGTGGAATTGCCGGCACGCAAGGTGGAAGCGGTGTTCGACTCCAAAACGGGTGAACTGCAGTATCTCAGAAAACTTTAGAAAAACACTTCGACGATGGGATTTTATCTGACAGTTTTGGGAAGCGGCGCTTCGATGCCTACCGGCCACCGTTCGTGTTCGGGGCAGGTGGTTAATGTCGAAGGTTTTAAGATTCTTATCGACGCCGGTGAGGGGGTGCAGAACCAGATCCGTAGGTCGCATGTAAAAATGCAGTCCATAGGCACCATACTCATCTCGCATCTTCACGGCGACCATTTCTTCGGACTGCCCGGACTTATATCCTCCATGCACCTGTGCGGCCGCACCGAGCCCCTCGACATTTACGCTCCCAAAGGCTTGGACGAAGTGATCGACGCCATTTTCCGCGTAAGCGACACCCAACTCAATTTCCAACTCACAATCCACACCCTTGCTCCCGAAACGCCACAGACAATTTTCGAAAACTCCAAGTGCCGCATCACCTCTTTCCCCATCTACCATTCCATCGAGACATACGGTTTTGTCATTGCCGAACAGCCCAAGAACTCGCTCTCGCTCAAACGCGATGTGTGCAAGAAATACACCCTCGCCAACGACGACCTGCTTCGCGTAAAGCAGGGCGCCGACCTTACCTTGCCCGACGGCACCGTTGTTCCCAACTCGCAGCTCACACAGCCGCCCAAGCCTATTCGTCGCTACGCCTATTGCTGCGACACCACATACAACGAAAACCTCATCCCGGCCATCAAAGGCGTGGACCTGCTCTGCTTCGACTGCACCTTTGACTCCAAGAATACCGAGCTGGCGCTCAGCAAAGGGCACGGCACCACCGTGCAGGCCGCAACGCTGGCCAAACAGGCCGAAGTGTCGCAGCTCCTGCTCACGCACTTCTCCGCTCGTTTCAAAGATATCACCCCTCTGCTCGACGAGGCACAGGCCATTTTCCCCAATACCATCGCCGCCACCGACCTCGCCGTGATAGATTTGCAGAATCTCGCACAGTCGAACGACTGAGACATTTTTTTCCCTTCTTTTAGGTGTCAAAAATGCATTTTCGCATATCACAGAAAATGTTTTTGCGTAATATTTTTGTTTTGCAACCGACTAAACCAATGTGGTTTAGCAAAAATAATTGATAATCCCGATTAAAAATCGTATTTTTGCACGATTAAAAAGTTTGATGTTATGGTAAAACGATTTTTTTCATTCATTGCAATTGCAGCTTTCGCTTTGCAGTTGAACGCACAAATCAGCTATGGCGGAAAACCGCGCATCGAAACCGAACCCACTCTGGGCAAAGTGCAGGTGCCGTTTGCCAACCTTGAGAAAATCGACAATGCCAAATACATTGCCGAAGATATGGAGATAGACGGCAAAGGACATCCCTACCGTCTCAGCGTGATGCAGGAGGTGAACCTCTCCAACAAAACCGATGGCGTTACCACCCGCCTGCCTAACGGCGATATGGTGTGGCGACTGGGTATCAGGACCGAAGGTGCCGAGCATACGTTCCCCATTTTCAGCAAGTACGACATTCCCGAGGGTGCCGAGTTGTTCATCTACACCCCTGATAAGGACCTCGTTCTCGGCAGTTTCAACATTGAAAATACCGAGGAAAATGGCGGTTTCTACTCGCAGGCACTCCCGGGCGACGAATTTATTATAGAATACTACGAACCTGCCGAAGTGGCCGGACAGGGCACTCTGGAAATATCGCAGGTGGCGCACGGCTACAAAGGATTCCTCGATTTCCGCAATAAGAAACGAGATAAAATTCTAGACAACGAGTCCGGTAGTTGCCAGATAAATGTGGCATGCTCCGTAGGCTCAAACTGGGCAGACCAGAAACGCTCCGTGGTGCTTATGTATATGACTTATGCCGGTTACGGCTATATGTGTACAGGTGCTATGATAAACAACACTCGAAACGAGAAAAACAATTATATGCTTTCGGCAAACCACTGCATCAGCGATTTTAGAAACCTTACCAGTGTAACATTCACTTTCTATTTTAATGCGCAGACAAGCACCTGCTCCGGTTCTGTAGGACAACGTAACCAGTCACTTACCGGTGCCACAAAACTTGCCAATTATTCTAACTCGGACTTCCTTCTTATGAAGATAAACAGCAACATACCATCCTCATACAATGTCTATTGTGCAGGTTGGACCCGAAGCACCTCGTCCCTCGTAGGATGCTGCATCCACCATCCAAATGGCGATTGGAAAAAAATATCCATTCCTAATAGTGTGCAGGCAATAAGCCAATCGGGTTATACTAATTTCTGGTATGTGAAATGGAAAACAGGGACTTCAAACCAAGGATGTGTAGAGGGCGGTTCGTCCGGTTCGCCGCTGTTCAACGCCAACAAACTGATAATAGGTCAGCTCCAAGGCGGTAAGAGCGACTGTGCCTATATTAATGACGCATCAAACATGTACGATATGTACGGTCGTTTCGACAAGTCGTGGACAGGCGGAGGCACAAACACCACACGTCTAAGCAACTGGCTTGCCCCCAACAACAGTGGTGCCACCTCTGTTTCTGGAATGAATTACAACTCATTGGGGATAGAAACGCCCGAACCCGAAGACCGTTCCATTTCAGTTTATCCAAACCCGTCGAGAGGCTTGTTTAATGTAGAAGTCCCAGAACTTGGAGTGGCCACCTACACCGTTTACGATATGATGGGACGTCAGGTGCTGCAAGCAAGAACCGTCCTATCAACGCAGGTGCACAAGATTAATCTCTCTGGCCTTCACAACGGAGCCTACCGCTTGGAAATCGACGTGAATGACCACCGATACGTGAAACCAATATTGATAAACAAATAAATACAGATTGTTATGGACTTAATGTCAAAAATCAAAGCATCTGCCAAAGCTGCCGGCAAATGCATCGTATTGCCCGAAGGCAACGAGGAACGTACACTCAAAGCAGCAGACATCATCCTTGAAGAAGGTCTTGCAAAACTGATACTCCTCGGCAACGAGGCTGACATCAAAAAGCTGGCCGCCGAATGGGGACTTAAAAACATCGACAAAGCCACCATCATCGACCCGCTGAACAACCCCAAGAAGGAATTTTACGCACAGATGCTGTGCGAAATACGCAAAAGCAAAGGCATGCAGATGCCCGAAGCCCTGAAACTGGTGGAAGACCCCCTGTACCTCGGCACACTGCTTATCAAAAACAAGGAAGCCGACGGCGAAGTGGCAGGTGCCCGCAACGCTACCGGTGACGTGCTGCGTCCCGCTTTCCAGATAGTTAAGACCCTCCCCGGCATCAGTGTCGTTTCCGGTGCCTTCATCATGGTGTTCAAAGACAAGAAATGGGGTGACGACGGTATCATGGTCTTCGCCGACTGCGCAGCCGACCCCAACACCGACGAAAACAAACTGGCCCAGATAGCCGTTGTTACAGCCCAGACAGCCAAGAACATCGCCGGCATCGACCCGCGTATCGCTATGCTGAGCTTCTCCACTAAAGGCTCCGCCAAACACGAACTCGTCGACAAAGTGGTCAACGCCACACGCATTGCCAAGGAGATGAACCCCGACCTCGTTATCGACGGCGACCTCCAGGCCGACGCAGCCATCGTTCCCAAGGTTGGCGCCTCCAAAGCCCCCGGCAGCCCCGTGGCAGGCAAGGCCAACGTGCTTGTGTTCCCCTCGTTGGAAGTGGGCAACATCGCCTACAAGCTCGTTCAGCGTTTCGCCGAAGCCGAGGCCATAGGACCCATCATGCAGGGTATGGCAGCCCCCATCAACGACCTCTCGCGCGGATGCTCCGTAGAAGATATCGTAAATGTTGTGGCCATCACAGCTACACAAGCCTCAGGCAAATAAAACACATAGCAACAGAAGGGCCAAAAGCCCTTCTGTGCTTTTTGTCGGACCAATACTATTTACTATGCATAAATGGAAAACACTGATAATTCTATTATTCATAATCCCTTTATTTGGAGCAGCTAACGCTCAGGATATGGTAAACCAGCGGCATATAGCCACCCGTTACCATAACAAGTTCGTGAACCGCAAAACCTCCAGCGGCGAACGTTTCACACAAAAGAAATATACAGCGGCACACAAAAATATGCGACTGGGCACATACGTGCTTGTCGTGGACACAGTGACCAAAAAATGGGTGGTCGTGAAAGTGAACGACCGCTGCGTGGGCTCCAATGTGATCGACCTTGCCGGAATAGCCGCCGAACGCATAGGACTAACAAAACGCAAAGGAGTGGCCCGGGTGCTGGTGTCATCGTTGGGCGAAGGAGGCGAGGCCCTGTGGCAGCGGCAGGACTCCATGCCGAACGAATACTCCGACAGCATCTTGTCGATAATACAATCGTTCTCGAAATTGCCCACACCGCCACCGGTGGCCGAGAATGATAATAACACAGCGTCGGCAACCCAAACACAAACCAAAACCAATACAGTAGCCAAAAATACTGCAAAAGCAAAAGAAAAGACCCCCCCCCAGAAACAAACTCCGGCGAAAATCATCATCTCCAACATAGAAAGCACCGACGTGGCCGAGGACATCCTCGACGAGATGAACCCCTCAATTTCGCGCAACGCAAAAATAGTGAACAATACCGATAGTCTGAGGATAGAAATAATACTAAACAACGACATTGACAAGTTTACCACGCACTTCATAGCCAAACATCCGAAATATCAGGTAACTATAGAAAATGATGGCGAAAAATAATGTACTGAAAATCAAATAGTTGAAAAAAATATAAAAAATATTCGCGAAATAATTAGGTGGATTGCGTAAAAAATGGTATCTTTGCAGGTTGTATTTTATACGTAAAAACGCAATTTATAACAGAATAAAGCTGTTTATATGATTGATAATGAAAACTTTGTAAATTATAAATAGGCATAACCATGAAAATCGGATTAATCAAAAAAGTATCAGTTTTTGTGTTGATAACGGCATTTTCGTGCGTTGGTTATGCCCAACAACAAGCCCAGTTCTCGCAATATATGTTCAACAGGCTGTCCTACAACCCGGCATACGCTGGTAGCGTGGGTTCAATCTGTTTTTCAGGCTTATACCGTAACCAGTGGTTGGGCTTGGAACTGACCTCTCCCGGAGGCGACATAGCACCGGGCGCAACACCTCAAAACATACTGTTCTCCTTCGATATGCCCGTCAACTTCCTGCATGGCGGCATTGGACTCTCCGTACTTACCAACAAACTCGGTTTCTACAGCGCCATCAACATCGGCCTCGACTACGCCTACCGTTTCTTTACCCCTCGCGGAAGCCTTGCAATCGGTGTTGAAGCCAACCTCTCCAGTGGCAATCTGGACTATGCCAATCTGGTAGGTTACAGCGCTCTTACGGGCGACGTCACCAATCCCGTGGACCGTGATCAGGACCCCGACCCCGTTCTCTCTTCGCGTAAAACAGAATCCGATATGATTTTCGACGCCGCAGTAGGCGTTTACTACACTGAACCCGGACATCTCTATTTAGGCCTGTCGGCCAAAAACCTTCTCGGAGCCGAGAGCGCCGTGCTCAACTACAAAAACGCCCGTTCCATCTATGGTTTCGCTGGATATGACTACGAATTCTACGACAAGAGCTATCACTTGCTGCCCTCGCTGCTTATAAAAACCGCCGACTTCTCCACCATGCAGCTCGATGTTTCGTGCCTGCTTCTGTATCAGAACACCTTCTGGCTCGGTGCAAGCTACCGTATTCAGGATGCTGTGTCGATACTCGCCGGCGTAAATTGGAAAAACTTCAGAATAGGTATGGCATATGATATCACAACTTCCAAACTGGGTACATATAAATCGGCACGCAGTAAAGGAACGTTGGAGCTCTATCTCAAATACTGCTTCAAGATTATACCCAAGAAAGCAATACCTTCAAGCTACATCAACTCAATTTATTTTATGTAAACACGTAACCTTACATAAAAAACGACGTAAAACGCACATTAAACACATTAGAATATAAAAACAGTTATGAACATAAAAAACTTTAAAGATATGAAAAGGTTGTTTTTATTGCTCGGTGGAGCCGCATTGCTTTGGAGCTGCGGCTCAAGCAGCAAAGGCGAACTGACAGGCGTTACAGACCGTCCCGTTTTCGAGGATATGGACCTTGCCGGTATGATCTTTGTTGAACAAGGAAACTTCATTATGGGAGGAGGTAACCAAGACAATATATATGGTGTAACCACCCCCGAACGTACCGTTCAGGTAGTTTCGTTCTTCATGGACGAGACAGAAATCACCAACAACGAGTACCGCCAGTTTGTTTACTATGTGAGAGACTCCATAGCACGCAGACTCCTCGGCGAAGCCGGTGTTGAAGGTTATCTTATCGAAGAAGACCAGTATGGCGAACCCATCGAACCCGCACTGCTCGACAACAGAACAAGAATCAACTGGGACGAACAGGAATCGCGCGAAGCACTTGAACCCATGTACCTCGCCGAGAAAGACCGTTTCTACCGCAAAAGAGACATAGACCCCGCCAAACTCAACTATGAGTATTATTGGATAGACTACCAGGCTGCTTCCAAGAAAGAGAAAGAAGGCGTGTCCAACAAAGGCGAGCTCAAAGGCTCTATGTTTGCCAACCGTCCGAAAGGTCTCAACAACAGAAGTCAGTTTATAAAGAAAGAAGTGGTTAATGTGTACCCCGACACCCTCTGCTGGATGCACGACTACACATATTCGAACAACGAGGACTTCACACGTCAGTATTTCACCTCGCCCGCATACGACAACTATCCTGTTGTTGGTGTTAGCTGGGTACAGGCCAAAGCATTCTGCGTGTGGCGTTCGCAATACCTCAACAACCACCTTGCCAACATCGGCTACGCACAGATGTGCGACTTCCGTCTGCCCAGCGAGGCTGAATGGGAATGGGCTGCTCGTGGCGGTATGTCCAATATGTCGTATCCTTGGGGCGGTCCCTACATCCGCAACGGCAACGGCTGTTTCTTGGCTAACTACCAGCCCCTGCGCGGCGCCTTCGATGACGACGGCGGTGTGAAGACTCTTATGGTGGGCCACTACGCTCCTAACGACTTCGGTCTGTACGATATGTCCGGCAACGTAGCCGAATGGTGCGAAGACGCTTACTACGAATCCATGTACACTGTGGGTAACAACCTCGCAATGTCTTACCAGTACAACGCTAACGATGAAGACGACAAAGCTATGAAACGCAAAGTGGTCAGAGGCGGTTCGTGGAAAGACCAGAAATACTACATCCAGGTGCAGACCAGAACTTACGAATATCAGGATACAGCCAAATCGTACATCGGTTTCCGTTGCGTGCAGTCGTACCTCGGCCGTGTTAAAGGCGATAACCTGAAATCTGCATCCAATGTATATTAATAGAATATAAAAGAACAAAAACAATAAAAATAACACATAAAAAAACACACAAATTCTTTCACTATGAGCTTTATAGATAATTTAGTACGAAGCAAAGGATATAAATCCTTTATGGGTAAACTTTACGGCGTAGGTGCATCAGTCGTAATCGTGGGAGCTATGTTTAAGATCATGCACTGGCCCGGTGCCGACCTTATGATTGTGGTAGGTATGAGTACCGAGGCTATCATATTCTTCTTCTCAGCTTTCGAACCTCTGCACGTTGAATACGATTGGAGTCTGGTATATCCCGAACTGGCTGGCGTTAAAGAAGGCGAAGGCGAGGCAGGCGGACTGCAGATGCAACTCGATGAGGACGGCAACCCCGTACTTGACGAAAACGGCAACCCAGTAATGATACAGGCTGAACCGAGCCACGCCCACGGCGACGGAGCTCATATTGAAGGCGGTGGACTGAATATTCAAGGCGGTGGCACGTTGGTTATCAACCAAGATCCCGTTTCGCAGCAGCTTGACAAGATGCTCGACGAGGCAAAAATTGGTCCCGAACTTATCGAAAGTCTGGGTAAAGGCATGCAGAAACTTGCCGAAACCACCAACACTATCAGCGAAGCTACTTCGGTGGTAGCCGCCAACGAAAACCTCATGAAGAACATCGACGGCGCAGCCGAATCGGCCAACAGTCTTTCGGAAGCTTACCGTCGCACCGCAGAGAATGTCAGCGTGAATGCCGGCGTTTCCGAAGAATACCTCAAGAGCATTCAGGACGCCACCAGCGCTGTGGACAACCTTTCGTCCATCTACAGGGAGACAGCACAGAGCCTCTCCTCCGAAGACGTTTCTTACGCCGACGAGCTTAAGAAAATGGCTTCGAGCCTCTCCTCCATCAATGCAATGTATGAGATGCAGCTCCAGAATTCATCCACACAGCTGCAAGCCACAAAAGAAGTTCAAGATCGCATCCAAGATTTGGTTGTCAATTTCGCCAACTCAGCCGACGACGTGCTCCGCTACAAAGAACAAGTGGACGCTCTGTCGAGAAAAGTGGCCGAACTCAACCAAGTTTACGGCAATATGCTGGCCGCTATGCAGACCCGCATCTAATGCCGCATGAAGTCTTTTAATAAATAAAATTTACGTAAGTAAGGATATTTAAAATAAGGAAATAATATGGGTGCTACAAATTGCCCGGAGACCCCGCGGCAGAAGATGATAGGAATGATGTACCTGGTGTATCTGGCACTGTTGGCGCTGAACGTTTCGGCAATGCTGCTGAACAGCTTCGTTACGGTGTCCGACACCATGGACGCTTCCAACGCGAACATACAGACAAAAGTGGCTGACACATACAATAAATTTGAACAATTTGCTACCACAAACCCCGATAAAGTTGGTGAATTCTACGAAGTGGCCAAGGAAGTAAGAACCTATTCCGATGAGCTGCGCAATTTCGTGGACAGCATGAAATACGACTTTATTGGCCAACTGGAGAAAAAAGCCTCCGTCGACACTTCCGGCGACGGTAACAAAGTCTCCATCCCCCTTATGCAGGGCGACAAAGTGGATGTGAAAGTTGTTGAAAGAATAGTGAAAAAAGCCGGTGTGGGCTGGATGCTCCAATCCAGTGCCGACGCTGCAGCACAGAACCACTTCCTCGGAGGCGGCGAGTTCGACCCGTCGAACGAACAGCTCCGTTCCGTTATTATCAAAAAGAAAATAATGGAATATAAGGACAAAGTTACCAAAGCCGTGGCCAAGGTTAGCGACGACACTGTAAGCTTCCCCGGTCTTGAGGTGGAAGGCGAGGAATTTGCCCTCAACGTTCACGGCAAAAATATGAAAGGATGCTGGGAACGTCATACTTTCGAGAGCAACATTCCCATTGCCGACATTATTCTGCTCACACGTATCACTTCCGATGTGATGAATGCCGAGTTCGATATCGCCAACAACCTGTACAAGGCTGTGAACGCCGACGACTTCAAATTCGACAAGGTGGCTGCAAGGGTTATACCCAAGTCGACTTACATCATGCAGGGCTCGCAGTTCGAGGCCGACATCTTTGTGGCCGCTTATGATTCCAAAGCCCAGCTGAAAGCCGATGTGAACGGCACCAAACTGGTAAGCACCGACACTAACGGTTCTATCACTTGGAAAACCGGTTCGGGCGGTGAGGGCGTTCACAAATATCAAGGAAATGTATATGTGAAAGCCGCCAACGGCGAAGACGTGGCTTATCCATTCAGCGGTGAATACACTGTTGGAAAGCCTGCAGCCGTGGTTTCACTGACCAACATGAATATATTGTACGTCGGTGTTGAGAACCCCGTTTCGATTTCAGTTCCCGGTATCCCGGCAAAGGATATCTCGGCAACAATCTCGAGCGGCACAATTACTTCGGTGGGCGGAGGAAACTACAATGTGAAACTCTCGAAACTCGAAAGAGAGGTTACCATTGCCGTATCCGCAAAAATCGACAACCGCGTGCAACGTATGGGCGAATTCAAATACAAGACAAGAAAGATACCTTCGCCAGTGCTTAAGGTGGGTAACCTTTCGAGCAAGAAAGTTACCAAGGACGAGCTTTCGAACGCAGGCAAGATCAGGGCCACTTTCCCCGAAGACTTTGTGTTTAAAGTTCCGCCACTGACGGTGAGAGGCTACACCATTTCGGTGGGTGCCAACGACAAACCTATTTCGGGTAACACCATCAACGCCGAGGCACAGAGCATCATCAAACAGGCTCGTAAAGGCCAGCGTGTGATGATTACCGATGTGGAGGTACGACTGCCCGACGGACGTAGTGAAACACTGGAGACTGCTTTCCGTATAAAATAAGTAGATTACTAACCATAGGGAAACCTATCAAATATTGACAGAGATGAAAAAAATAGCCTTATTACTCGGAGTAAGCCTTTTATCGATGATGGCTTTATCGGTGAAAGCGCAGAACGTGGTTACTGCCCAGCAGGAAGAGGAGAACAATTTCGCCAATTTCTACGAGGCAACCACCAACACAGGCCGTAAAGCTGTTGATTTCGCGTTTGTCCGCGAAGCCGACGTCGCTTGGGAATGTGTGATCTGGAGAATAATCAATTTCAGAGAGAAATTCAACGAATTTTTCTACTATCCTACCAAAGAACAGGCCGACGCTAACGACGCACAAGGCAGAAAGAACCTTGCCATGACTATTTTGGAAGCCGTGGAAAGAGGCGATATTCAATGTTACGAAAGTGAGGATTTCAAGATTCCTATCGACTACGCCGCAATGCGTGCCAAAGGTGCTTCGATTCGTAAAGACCGTATAACTATCTACTGGACCGACCCCGAAACCGGTGAAGAGACCGATGAGGTGCAGGAAGAGAAAGATACCAACGTGGCCGTTGAAATCAGCGAGGACAACATCACCCAAATCAAGCTGAAAGAATACTGGTACCTGAACAAACAGGATGCCCGTCAGAACGTGCGTATCATCGGCCTGAGCCTGATGTATCCGAAACCCCTGCGTACCACTGCCGACGATGACGAAGGCGAAGCCGCTTTCCAACTCGTTGACATGGGCTGGATTCCTATGAATGACCCCAGAGTGCGCAACGTGCTTGTGAAACAACGCGCCTACGATGACTACAACGAGGTAACAGAGCGTTCGTACGACGACATCTTCATCACACGCTATTTTAGCAGCTATGTTGTGCGTGAGTCGAACCGCTACAACCGCTCTATAAGCGATTACCTGACTGGTGAAGACGCTCTTATCGCAAGCGAAGAAATAGAAAACCGCATCTTCAATCTGGAGATTGATATGTGGGAGTACTAATCGATATTTGTTGATTTTTTATGGTTAAAAAACGGAACAAAGAGACTTTGTTCCGTTTTTTTAATTCGATATACTTATGAAAGAACCTTTTAAACCCGGCACTATGCTTTACCCGCTGCCTGTGGTGATGGTGAGTTGCGGCACTATGGAGGGGGAAAAGAACATTATCACTGTGGCCTGGACGGGCACCATCAACTCCGACCCGCCGATGTGCTATATTTCGGTGCGTAAGTCGCGGCACTCGCACGCCATTATCTCGCAGACCAAGGAGTTTGTGATAAACCTCGTTACCGAAGATCTGGCCTTCGCCACCGACTGGTGCGGTGTGCGTTCGGGCAAGGATTTCGACAAGTTCAAGGAGATGAAACTGACTTCCGTGGCAGGACAGGTGGTGAAAGCTCCGCTGATAGAGGAATCGCCGCTGAGCTTGGAGTGCAAGGTGGTGGATGTGAAAGAGATGGGTAGCCACGATATGTTTATTGCCGAGGTTGTGGCAGTGGACGCCGAGAGCAGTCTGATAGACCGCAGCACGGGGCAGTTCCAGCTGAACCACGCCCATCCGGTGGCCTATTCGCACGGAAAATATTTCAAACTTGGCGAGAAATTGGGCTCTTTCGGGTATTCGGTAAACAAAAAAACGAGAAAAAAGTAGGGCAGAAGTTGGAAAATTGGAGATTTTTTGCTATTTTTGAACTTTGTTTCGCAACGTCGTTGTTGAAATAATATTTTGTAAAACAGATAATTAAATAAAGTATAAACATAAAAAAGTATTGATATATGTCAGGTCATAATAAGTGGTCGAAGATAAAGAGACAAAAAGGAGCTACCGACGCAAAGCGTTCGAAAGCGTTTTCGAGAATTTTGAAAGAAGTAACAGTGGCTGTTAAGGAAAGCGGTCCCGATCCCGACGGCAACCCCCGTCTCCGTCTGCTTATGCAGAACGCCAAAGGTGTGAACATGCCCAAGGATACGCTGATGCGTGCCATCACCAAGGCCAGCGACAAGGACTCCGCCGCGTTGCAGGAACTCACTTTCGAGTGCTACGCCCCCCACGGCATCGCCATTTTTATCGAATGCCTGACGGACAACAATATGCGTTCGGTTGCCAACGTGCGTTCCATTATGAACAAATTTGGCGGCACCCTCGGCACCAACGGCTCTCTGGGTTTCATTTTCGACCGCAAGGGTGTGTTCCAGATTAAACGTTCCGCCATTACCATGGATTTGGACGAGCTCGAGATGGAACTTATCGACGCCGGTTTGGAAGAGATGGAGAGCGACGACGAATACATTACCCTCTACACAGCTATGGAAGACTTCGGAGCCATGGTTAAGAAACTGGAAGATATGAAGATAGAGGTGGAGAGCGCCGAACTGCAGCGTATCCCCAACACTACCAAGACTATCGACGAGGAATCGATGCGCAAGGTGCTGAAAATTGTCGACCTTCTGGAAGAGGACGACGATGTGCAGGCCGTTTACCACGACATGGAAATCCCCGAAGATTTTGAAGAATAAAATTTGTTATTTTGTAGGACAGTAGATTGCCTCCGGCGACCTACTGTCTTTTTTTATCTTACATTATGGCTGACCCGAAACTGTATTTTGTGCCCACTCCGGTGGGGAACCTCTCGGATATGACATTCCGCGCTGTGGAGGTGCTTAAGAGTGTGGACCTGATTTTGGCCGAGGACACCCGCACCTCCAAGACCTTGTTGCAGCACTACGGCATTGACACTCCCATGCAGTCGAACCACAAATTCAACGAGCACCAGAAAGTGGGGCAGGTGATGGATATGCTGCGCAGCGGCCGCACTATTGCAGTGATTACCGACGCAGGCACGCCCGGCATTTCCGACCCGGGTTTTCTGCTGGCCCGCGAGTGCGCCAAAGAGGAGATTGAGATTGAGACGTTGCCCGGTGCCACGGCTTTTGTACCTGCCTTGGTGAACTCGGGACTGCCGTGCGACAAGTTCTTTTTCGAGGGGTTTCTGCCACAGAAGAAAGGTCGCCAGACGCGGCTGAACGAGCTGAAGGAGTGTCATTACACCGTCGTTCTGTACGAATCGCCGTTTCGTTTGGTGAAGACGCTGGAACAGCTGTGCGAGTTCTTCGGCGGCGAGCGTAGGGCAGCGGTGTCGCGGGAGATAAGCAAGGTTTACGAAGAGACGCGGCGCGGCACGCTGGCAGAGCTGGCGCAGTCGTTTGCCGAGACGGGCGTGAAGGGCGAGATTGTGATTGTGGTGGCGGGGAAGGAGTGAGGAGGTGAAGATGTGAAGGCGATAAGATGTGAAGGTGTGAAGGTGTGTGGTTGTTGTTAGGATTATTGTATTGATGAAATGACAAATCTTCAACGACAGAATTTAGAATATCATGGCGCTTGTATCATATTACAAACAAGCGACAACAATTTATATATCCATATTTCTGCGGATATAATTAGGAAAATATTATAATACTTTGCGGACTACAACAAGCAAAATTTTGCGTTTGGGGTTAATAAAAAAACTGCAGAAAAGGGTAAAGAAGCGAAAACTTCAATCAATAATGTGAGAAAGTGTGTCCGCAATCTTTGCAACGATAGCCCGTTTTGTTTCTTTCCGTAAAATAATAGACAAAAAGGATGATGGCCCAAACGCCTGGTATTAGAAAGAACACTTCTTTTCTAAGAATTATATAACTGACGATCGGCACTATTATAAAGAGAACGGTCATAACATATACTAAGATTGTAATCCATCGGGGTATTTTTACCTTAATGCCATATTCGAGATTTTCGCTACCGCATTTCGGGCACCACGTCATTGCAGAATCGGAATTGTTCTCAAATTGTTGCAAAAGTTCAGTGGCTTGGTCGTAATCGTCGGTAGAAACATATATTTTACTTGTTTGCCAGATACCTGTAGTGCCCAGGTACGAATCGGCATTGTTGCGCACTTCCTCAACAGTGCACTCGATTTCGTTTTGTTGCAAATACTCTGCCACAAGTGTGGCTTTGATCGCGTCACATTCGGTTAAAAGTGTGTATGACATAATATTCAGATTGTTTTTGTTAAAGTTCATTTATTGCTGTGAATAATGGCATATTTGATTTGCAAATTTACGCTTTTTCTATGAAAAATTCTATACTGTTGAAAAGATTTTGAGACAAAACATTGAAGCATTGTCAAGACACTCTTTCCAATGAAAAAATTCTTACTTCAATTCCCAACTCCGAACTAAATGAAAACATTTTCCTCGCTCACCACTACGCTCTCTATGGTATTAACCTTAGTGGGGACGAAGGGAGTCTTAACACGGATGTAGTTTTCGGTGAAGCCGAGCATAAAGCCGTCGTGCAGGTCGCTTTCCCACAGCACTTTGTGGGTGGTGCCGTAGTTTTCCTTGTAAAACTTGGCCTTTTTGCGGTCGGAGATGTCGTGCAGCACTTTGCTACGCTCGCGACGCACATTCACCGGCACCTTGCCCTCCATGGCTAGAGCCCTTGTACGGGGACGCTCGGAGTAGGTGAACACATGCAGGTACGAGATAGGCAGCGACTCGATGAAACGGCAGGCGTTTGCGAACTCCTCGTCGGTCTCGCCGTTGAAACCCACAATAACGTCGGCGGCGATGCAGGCTTCGGGCATCACGGATTTGATTTTCTGCAGTCGTGCGGCGTACAGTTGGGTGGTGTAACGGCGTTTCATCAGTTGCAACACGGCATTGCTGCCCGCCTGCAAAGGGATGTGGAAATGTGGCAGAAACGCCCTTGACTGGGCAATGAAGTCTATCATCTCGTCGGTGAGAAGGTTAGGCTCGATGGACGATATTCGGTAACGGCTCACCTCCTCCACATGGTCCAACTCCTTGATTAGCTGGAAGAAACTCTCGCCGTGCTGTTTGCCGAACTCGCCTGTGTTGATACCCGTAAGCACAATCTCTTTCACTCCCGTTGCAGCTATCTGGCGCGCTTTGGCCACGGTCTCGGCCACGGTCTGACTGCGGCTACGGCCGCGGGCGAAGGGTATCTCGCAGTATGTGCAGAAATAGTCGCAGCCGTCCTGCACCTTGAAAAACGAGCGTGTGCGGTCGCCGGTGGAGAAGGTGGCCACAAACTCGTCGCCGTCGCCCATGGGCATCACGGTCGTGGGTAACGACTTGTCCTTGCCGCAATTCAGCACATACTCCGCAAGACGGTGTTTGTCGGCGTTGCCGAGGATGATGTCCACGCCTTCTATCTTGCTAATTTCCTGCGGGTTGACCTGCGAGAAACAGCCCACCACGGCAACAATGGCGTCGGGGTTGGCGGCCACGGCCTGATGTATGGCGGTACGGCATTTCTTTTCGGCAATGGAGGTGACGGTGCAGGTGTTGATGATATACACATCCGCAACGTCGCGGAAATCAACCACTTCGAAGCCACGTTCAACAAACTGGCGCACCATGTCCGAACTTTCGGAGAAGTTCAGCTTACAGCCTAAAGTATGTACCGCTACTCGTTTCATAAGTCATTATCTTTTAAAGCATTGGCGAAGGACGTTTGTCGGTTTTCTTGTCCCCCTTGTCCTGTTTTTGTGCCCGTTTCTCCACATCCTGCTGGTGCAGGCGTTCGGCATCCTTGTTGGTGTAAGTCTTGGCGGGCGTTTGGTTGGTTTTGTCTGGTTCTTTTTTTGTTACCGGGAGCATTTTCGGCGGGGTGACGCTCAGTCCGTCCACGCTCAACTGATTTAGTGTAACGTGGAAACAGTTGCGACGCTCGTATTTGACGTAACAGATTTTCTGGTCGCGCAGTTCGGCAAGGGCTTTGGCAAGGAATTCCTTCATCTCCCAGTCCGTAACATCGGGACCGGAAATTTTTACAAATTTATGGTACGATATATCTATCGTGGTGCCATGCCGGTGACAGGAGTTTTCCGTTGCCCAACGGTTACGACGAACAAGCTTGCTTACATCCTCCTCGGTACGCAAAACACTGGTTACTATTATCTTATATCTTGAATCGGGATATTTCTCCGCCAACACATCCTGAAAACACTTGCCGATGGTGTTGAGCATCACGCGGGCGGCGGGGACAAGGTACGGCACCGAATATTTCAGCTCCGAAATGGTGTAGTATTCGTTGTCCTGAAGTTTCACAAGACCGTATTTTTTGTAGTCCGACACACGGCTTGGCAGTTTTTGGATACCGTTGCGCATCGCCGCTTCGAGTTGGATGTCGTTCTCGTCGCAGAAAACGGCGGAATAGTGGTTTCGCACCAGCTGTGGGGGCTTATAGGTGGGCGAATGTGTGTAGCACACGGCGGTGGGGTTGGCAAGCAATGAATCTACTGATGTCTCGGGGTTTTCGACAGGTTGCCCCAGAGTTACGATGCCGTTTCGGAAAAGGAAATAGATGGCCACGGCGGAGAGCAGCAAGGCAATAAACAGCAGCCACACCACAGGGGACCTGCGGTGTGATTTCTTTTTCACCGGTATGTCGCGTGCCATCGCCATAGTCTCAAAAATTTAGGGGGTTGCCGTTGTGACAATCCCCCAAACTATTACAAACCAATCATTTTCGAAAGATTAATAGGCATAGCCGAACATCGACAGGTATGGTTTGAACATTGCCTCTATCTCGGCAGCTTTATCTGGGTCTTTCAGACGATTCAGGGCTATGTCCTGCAAAGCGGCCAGAATCTGTATGTCTGTCTCCATATCGTGGCGCACACCTTGGGCTTTCTCACCTTTGAACTGCGAGAAATAGGTAAGCTCCTGGTTGTAGTAATGGCAGATGTCGTCGAGATATTGTTTGGCCATAGCCGTGTCACCGACCTGTGAATACACATCGATGAAGAAAATGGTGAATCTGTCGCGCGGGAAGTTCTCCTTGGGGAAATATTTTTCCGAAAGGGCGAGCATATCTTTGGCCTTTGCCAGCTGCGACTCGTCGTTAATGGTGCGTATTATCTCAGATTTGCCGTCGGGATGTGTCAGACGTTGTGTCAGCACACCTTTGTCGATAAAATCCTGTGCGAGTAAAGCCCACTGCTGACGCTGTACAATGCCCATGTTCAGACTTACGGGATCCACATAAACGTCGGGGTTGTTGAGGTTGCCCCACTGCATTTCGCCCGATTTCTCGCCGTTCATATAGTAGTTGTAAGTCTCTTCGAGGTTCACCGTACGATTCGAATGGGTGGAGTAGGGAAGCACACGGAATACCATGCCTACCTGTTCGCAGTATTCGTTGATGAAAGGCACAACCTCTTTCAAGCTGTAGTCGGGGTTGAGCATACAAATCTCACGTTCGAACTTGTTGGTGCCGAAGATGTCGAGAACCATCAGTTCGTGGCGATAGAGTGCGTTTTTCTTTGTCTCCCAACGGATGTCGTCGGGGATGGTGTCGGCGCAAGCCTGTGTTATGATGCCGTTTTTGACCAAAGCGGGCTTGTCAAGGGTTATCTTGAAACGATTTGTCGGGATAACCAGAGCCTTTTCGCCTTGCTGTGTGTACTGTACAAACAAATCGGGGTTGTCGTTAACCAATTTCAACAGATCGGTTACTTCGAGATACTCCGTGGTGCGCGGCACCAGATAAACCACATCCTTGCCCAAGCCGTAGAACTCTTTGGAGAGCGTGAAGGGCAGTCTTTCCGATTCGTAAAGTGTGTTGAACAGCTGTTCCACATACCAGTGCATGCCGGCGAGGGTGTAGTTGAGGATACGCACGTCGGTGCGTGTACCCTCCACCTCCTGCGTGTACCATAGCGGGAAGGTGTCGTTGTCGCCGTAGGTGATGAGTATGCCGTTCTTGCCCACGCAGTTGAGGTAGTTGTTGGCGAAATCGCGGGCGGCGTATTTCTGTGAGCGGTCGTGGTCGTCCCAGTTCTCCTTGGCCATGATGCCGGGAACGAGGAACAACGTTGCCAAGAATACCACTATGGTGGACACCATGTGGTTGAGATTCAGTTTCTTCAGCCATTCGGCCAAAGCCATAACGCCGAGGCCTATCCATATCGCGAAAGCGTAGAACGACCCGGCATAGGCGTAGTCACGTTCACGGGGCTGACGCGGAGGCTGGTTAAGGTATATCACAATGGCCAAGCCGGTCATAAAGAACAGCAGGAACACTATAAACCAGTCTTTTCTGTTTTTCATAAAGTGGAACACAACACCACAGATGCCGAGCAACAACGGCAGGAAATAGTAGGTGTTGCGGGCTTTGTTGTTGGCCAGATGGTCGGGCATGTTTTTCTGCGGTCCCAAACGTGCCTCGTCGAGGAATCCGATACCCGAAATCCAGTTGCCGTTGATATAGTCGCGGGTGCCGTCGTCGTTGAAATAGTGGCCCTGTATGTCGTTCTGGCGGCCTACGAAATTCCACATAAAGTAGCGCCAGTACATATAATGCACCTGATAGCGGAAGAAATATTTGAGGTTCTCGCCCATGGTAGGCTTGCGGTTGCCCGGCGTTCCGGACCACCGTTTGTAATATTCCTGATGACGCAGACGTCCGTCCTGACTGTACATGCGCGGGAACACGCCGCAGTCGGCGTCGGCAAACTCGTATTCCATGCTCTTGGCGGCCTCAATATAGCGGTCTTTGCCGTTTTCGTCCTGACCTTTCACATATTTTGTATAACCCTCCTTGACACCGATGGGTTGGGCGGCTGTGAAATAGTTGCCGTAGAACAGCGGCGTGGAGCCGTACTGTTCACGTCCGAGGTAGGCGCGCAATGCCACGGCGTCCTTGGGGGCGTTCTCGTTGATAGGAGTGTTAGCGTTGGAACGAATCACCAGTATAAAGAATGTGGAATAACCCACAAGCAGGAACAGAATCGAGAGTATCACTGTGTTCCACACAGGTTTGTTCTTCTTGTAGGTGAACCAAATGCCGAAAACGATAAGTCCTACAAGGACAACGAAATAGAATATTGTACCCACGTTGAACGGGAATCCGAGGGTGTTGACGAAGAACACTTCGATAGCGCCGGCCCAGTTAACGATGTAAGGTATTATCAGGAAGAGTATCAGCGCCAGAAGCACCACGGAGATGATTCCCGAAAGGATGAAGCCTTTGACGGTAGTCTTTTCCCAACGTTTGAAATAATACACATACACTATAGCGGGTATGGCAAGGAGGTTCAGCAAGTGGACTCCAATGGCGGTGCCTATGAGGAACGAGATAAGTATCAGCCAACGGAGGGCGTGCGGCTGGTCTGCCTGCTCCTCCCATTTGAGCACAGCCCAGAACACCACAGCCGTGAAGAACGACGACATGGCGTAAACCTCGCCTTCGACAGCCGAGAACCAGAAAGTGTCGGAGAAACAGTAAGCCAAGGAACCTACAATGCCACTTGCGAACACGGCCCACACACGGCTGTCCTTGAGGGTTATCTCGCCGGGCTTGAGACCTGCTATTTTCTTACCAAACAGAGTGATGGTCCAGAATAGGAACATGATGCTGAGGCCACTGCATATGGCCGACATTGCGTTGATGGCGAAAGCGGGATTGTTGGGCATCAGCATGGTGAACAGGCGGCCTATCACTTGGAATGTGGGTGCTCCTGGAGGGTGTCCCACTTGCAGTTTGTCCGCAGTTGCGATGTATTCGCCGCAGTCCCACCAGCTGGCGGTAGGTTCGGCGGTGAGCAGGTAAACGGCACAGGCTACTATGCCTATCACCCAGCCGATGATGTTGTTGACCAAATGGTATCTTTTCATTTATCAGTGTTTTTAGTTGTTAGCTTTTTACTGTCTTTGCGCCTTTTCGGACAATGCCGAGGGCAAAATTTGAAACTGCAAAGATACGAAAAAAAATCGAATTGGAGGAGCGGAACCTCTAAAAACACGAAAAAAACAAAAAAAACAGTTGCCGTGACTTGAAAATCAGTCATTAGTAGACTTGTGCTAATTGTAAGAGTTTTTTGTATCTAAATAATGTGAAATGTTGAAATCGATTTTTTCAGTAATCGGTAACTTAATATTGGGTAAGACTATATAATAAGAGTTTACAAACTGAACACCCAATAGAATGCAACAAAAATGTTTTTTCTCCGTTAAATATAAATTGTATGGTTGGAAAATCCAATCGTAAATGATTAATTTAAAAATAAAACAAAATGAAGATTTATAACAAAATGTTGGCCGAATGTCTCGGCACTTTCTGGTTAGTTCTTGGCGGTTGCGGAACCGCTTTGTTTGGAGGCGTTGGCTTCCTCGGCGTGGCAATAGCCTTTGGTCTCACCGTTATCGCGATGGCCTACGGCATTGGTCATGTGAGTGGTGCACACCTCAACCCCGCTGTTAGTTTCGGCGTTTTCGTTAACGGACGTATGTCCTTCAAAGACATGTTGCTGTACTGGGTGGCACAGATTGTAGGTGCTATCATAGCAGGAGCTGTACTGTTCTTCATTTGGACTTGTGTAAAAACAGAACCAACCGGTGTTTTTGCCGCCAATGGTTTCGGATCTGACTTCCAAGCCGCTGCAGGCGAGAACTACGCCGCTATCAGCTGCGGAGGCGCTTTCCTTGTTGAGGCACTGCTTACCTTCGTGTTCCTGATGGTGATTCTTGGCGCCACCGACGAACGTAGCAACACTAAAGCTGCTGGACTGGCTATTGGCCTCACCCTCACACTGATACACCTTGTAAGCATCCCGCTGACCAACACCAGCGTGAACCCCGCCCGTTCGCTCAGCCAGGCTATCTTCAGCTGTCACGAGAGCTGGTGTGCAATGTCGCAGGTATGGCTGTTTATTGTGGCACCCCTCGTAGGCGCCGCCGCCGCAGGTCTGTTCTATAAACTGGTTGCACCCAAAGCCAAAGAAGAATAGCAGAAATGCTTTTTAGAAATAATGACGGACATCTTTTGAAAGGTGTCCGTTTTTTTTGTTGCACTGTGAAAGATAAAGAGATTAGGCAGAAATAGACCAAAATGACAAATGGTAGGCTGAAATTTTTGTAATAGTTATTAAATCAACGTATTACAACTTTCAATAGCAACAAACAAAAACAGGCGGCTCGCAGAGCCGCCTGTTTTTTGAGTAAGTGTTGAGTATATTATTTGGCTTCGTCTTCCACTTTCTCGGGTTTCAGAGTTACGCTGACGTAGTTGTTGAGGTTGATGAATTTGTTGGCGAGGTTTTTGATGTCCTCGGGGGTAACTTTCTTCACCATAGCGTTGTAGTCGGTGATGTATTCATCGCGGCTTTCGCCATAGATGTAGCTGCCTTTGATCTGGCCCAGCCAGTAGCTGTTGTTCTGCACGCCTTTGTCGTGTTGAACAATCATCTGTTCCTGAACTTTGCCGAGGGTCTTGGCATCGGGACCTTTCTTCATATACTGTTTGAGAATGTTGATGCAGTCTTTCTCGATTTTCTGAGCTTTCTCGGGGTCGCACTGGATGAAGAACTGCCAAGCTACAGTGCCGTCGCCGGTGATGGAGGGGCTGCAACTGATGTTGGCGCTGGGGCTGTAGGCGTCACCGTTTTTCTCGCGAATGATTTCGAGGGTGGTGATGGCCAGAGCGTCGCTGAATTCCTGGATGGCTATACGGGTCTGGAGGTCGAGTTCGCTGTTGTCAACTTCCATCTGACCCGACAGGAGGAGCATGCCTTGTCTTTCGAAACCTTTGACGGCTTCGGAGTGCACGATGCCTTTGGCAAACTCGTTTTTACGGTCGATGGCGTAGTTTTTGGTAACGGCGGGGATAGTGGGCAGGTGGTTGAGGTAGTTGGCAATCATGGCCACGGCGCTGTCGCTTACATTACCCACGAAGAAGAACACTTGGTTGTTGGCGTAGGCGAAACGTTCTTTGTAGATTTGGTACATGCGGTCGAGGTCGAGGCTGCGCACCTGCTCCTCGGTGGGGTAGGGCATTATGCGCTTGCTGTTGGGATAAGCGGTTTTGATGTATTTGTCGATAAATACTACCTGCGGGTTTTCGCGGACGAATTTCAAGGCTTGCAAAGTGTTCTCTATTTCGCGGTCGTAGGCCTCTTTGTCCTTGCGGGGAGCGGTGTAGTAGAGGTTGATGAGCTGCAGTGTGGTTTCGAGGTCCTTGGGCGAGCAGTTGCCGGTGAAACCTTGTGTTGAGTTGTCGATGCTGGGGCTGATGGAGAGGTTCATACCTTTCAGTTTCTTGCTCAGCTGGGTTGAGCTGAAGTTGCCGATACCGCCTGCGTCGATGAAGTCGTCGGCATTGTCGGCTTGGAAGAAGTCGGCGTCGCCGTAGAGCGAGGTGCCGCCGAGGGAGTAGGATCCGATGAGGATTTCGTCGGCTTTGAGTTCGGTTTTCTTAACCACGAAACGCACGCCGTTGGGGCAGGTGTACTCGGTGTAGCCGAGGGTGCTGTTGCTGGCGGTCTGTATCGGGGTGACGGCGGCCACGGTCTCGTTGAACAGGGGCTCGCTGTTGAAGTTGTCAACCCAAGGCTCGGTCTGGATGTTCTTGTAGTTTTTCAGGATGGCGAGGACTTCCTTCTCGGTGGGAACGCCAACATCTTTCTTGTCGGGAGCGGTGAGGTAGTAAACGATGTTCTCTTCGGTAATCCAGCTCTTTACGAGGGCGTTACATTCCTCGAGGGTAACTTCGGGAACGAACTCCTTGGCATAACGGAATTCCTGACGGATGCCGGGGCAGGGGTCGTTGTCGAGGTAGTGGTTGGTGTATTCGTCGGCGAAGGAGTTGGTCTGGGTTTTGTTCTCCTCCTTGGCCATCTTGGTGTAGCGAGAGATAAGCTCTTCTTTCTGACGTTCGAGTTCGGCTTCGAGGAAACCGTGGTCTTCGATCTGTTTCATAACTTTCAGGAGCAGTTCGGTGGTCTCGACGATACGTCCGTCCTTGGGCATGGCGCCGGCTTCGAACACGTCTATCTCACGTCCGAGGAATCCGCTGTAGCCGCCGTTGGCCATCATCATGGGAGCGGTGGGTTTGTTGGTGATTTCGCTGAAACGTTCGTTGATCATCATTCCGGTGAGGCTGCGTACCAGCATTGTGCGGTAAGCTCCAACAGTGCCTTTAGGACCTTTTTTGTGTTTCCAGAATATCTCGAGGGTGGTGCTGGTGGCCTCCTTGTCGGTGGCAATAGCGATAAGGGGTTCCTTGTTGTCGGGGATTTCGTAGCTCTTGCGGGGCAGTTTGGGCTCTTTGCCGAGGAATTTATGGCTGCTGAACACGTCTTTCACCTTCTGTTCCATGGCTTTGTCGCCCTTGAGGCCGTTGTATTCGAAGTTGTCCATATCGCCAACGATAACGATGGCCTGCAGGTCGGGACGGTACCAGTCATTGAAGAAATCGACGATGCTCTGGCGTTTGAAGTTCATGATGACTTCTTCTTTACCGATGGGCAGACGTTCGGCATAGAGGGAGCCTTTCAGCATGATGGGCCAAGTTTTCTTGCGGAGACGGTCGCCGTGGCCTACGCCGCCGCGCCATTCTTCGTGGATAACGCCGCGTTCGCTCTCAATCTCTTTCTCGTCGAAGAGGATGTTGCCGGCCCAGCCGTCGAGGATTTCGATACCCATTTTCACCATTTCGGGGTTGTCGGCGGGCATGTTCACGTAGTACACCGTTTGGTCGAACGAGGTGTAGGCGTTGATGTCGCGGCCGAATTCCACACCGTTTTCCTGCAGTTTCTGGATCATGGTGTTGTGGGGATAACCCTTGATGCCGTTGAAGGCCATGTGCTCGCAGAAGTGGGCGAGACCCTGCTGGTCGTCGCGTTCCATGATGGAGCCGGCGTTCGACACCAGTCGGAACTGGATCATCTTTTCGGGTTTCTTGTTGTTACGGATGTAGTAAGTGAATCCGTTGTCGAGTTTGCCGTAACGCACTTTCTTGTCCAGGGGGACGGTGGCGTTGAGGTCGGTTTTCTTCTCTTTCGAGCCGCCGCCGAGGCCGCCAAGCTGTGCGAAAGAGGCGCCGCTGAAGACGAAAGTCAGCAGGAGGGCTAATAGAAATGTTTTTTTCATTGCGGTAAGTTTTTTATGTTTATACTGTTTATTTATTGTTTTCGTCGGAAAATTCGAGTATGTCGCCGGGCTGGCAGTCGAGCACCTTGCAGATGCTTTCGAGGGTGGAGAAACGGATGGCTTTGGCCTTGCCGGTTTTGAGTATGGAGAGGTTGGCGGGGGTAATGTCCACCTTCTCGGCGAGTTCGTTGAGCGACATCTTACGCCGGGCCATCATCACATCCAGATTTACCACTATTGCCATACCTTGCTGAGTGTTAGATTGTTAAGTCTTGGTCTTCTTGCATCTGTATGCCGATATGGAATATCTCGGCAATGAAAAGTATCACCAGTCCGAACATCAGGCGCACGAAATGCAGCGTGAAACCGGTGTTAGCCACAATGTCGGTGGATTCGAGGAAAGGTTTGATGTATTGCAGCTCGCAGTATTTTGCAAAATCGATGCACAACGACATCAGTATCAGCGCAATGGCTATCACTTTGAGGTAGCGTATGCTTTTCTTTTGGAAGATTTTGCCCTGTTTGAACGATTTGTAAAGCGAGCGGAGTTCGAGGAAAATGAAGATGAAAATCACCAGAAGTATCAACACCGTGACGAACTGCAGTACTATGGCTGTGGTGGCCAGCGGCGAGCTGAGGCGGTTTTCGTCGGTGGAGAGCACCGAAACGTCGATGCGGTTCACATGCGCGCTGATGGCGAGGGAGGTGTCGGCGGGGTTGTCGATAACGAAGTCGTGGGCGGTGCTGTTGGCCTTGTTGCGGATGTCGGTAACCATAACGAAGGAGGCGTTGCTTTTGTCGCCCAGCAGACGGCTGTTGACGCGGTCGAAAGTGTAGTAGTCGTCGGACGACACCACCTCGGTGAGGAACAGCCCTATGCACAACAGCAGCAGACCGATGAAAACGGCGTAGATAATACGCAGGTGCCGAAGGTATTTGTTTACGTTGTTCATTTTTTGACGTGTTACTTCCAATTTGGTTTTGCAAAGTTACATACTTTTTTTGAATTGAGCAAATTTTTTATCGAAAAACGATAAATATTTTTTGTTAAAAAATAAAACTATCTGTGTAGTAAGATGTTAGAAAATGAAATTTTTTCCCAAAAAATTACTTTTTTGGGTGAGATTTAGGAAAAACTTGCGGAAAATGAATTACAAATTTGTTGTTTTTGTTCTTTTTGCCTGCGCTTCGCGTATCTTGTCCACGCTGTTGGCCATGGAGCTAATCACCGAGGCGGCACGTGCTGCATCCAGTCCGAGGTCTTGGAATATGGGTTGCAGTTCCACCAGTCCGCCCTGCCCTTTGAAACCGTCAAGCACACGCAACAGTGCCTCGTTCATATCCTGCTGCATAAGCTCGGTAAACTCTTTCACTTCCATACGTGCGGCGGATGCGAACTCGGCGGGTTTCTTTATCATCTGCATGATAAACTTTTGGAATGCCGTGGCCGACATCTCCTGCTTCTGCATGTCTTGGTCCAACGCCGAGGCGAAGCCAAGTATGGCATCTGCGGAGAGGTTCGCCTGCGTGGCGATGCCGCCCATCCGCGAAAGGAACTCCACCAGATAGCCCTCGTTGGCGGTGCTGCTCTGTCCTAACATGTTCACGGCGGAGCCTATCTTCAACATCTTGGATTCTAGGTCGTCGCCTGCGGCGGCCAGCTGTTGGGTGCTTTTGGCGTACACGTCCGACAGTTTTCCAATCTTCACCATGGCACCCTCGCCCAGAACATCGCCCAAAGCGATATTTATTTTGTCGGATGCCGACACGAACTGCGCCACCTGCTCTTGGCTGGAGATACCCAGTTTTCCGGCTTCGTAGGCCAGCTGGTTAAGCTGCTCGCGGCTGGTGCGTGTGTCCATCTTTTTGAACGCCTCGTTCAGCTTCTCCACCTCCTCGTGTGTCAGGCCGGTAGTCTTCTGCACATCGGCATACACGTCATCGAGGGCGGCGGCATCGGCGGCAAGGTCTTTCAGTTTGCCTATGTAACCATCAATCATATCCTTGGCATTTTTTAATCCGATAAATATTCCGCTGTATTTTGCAAGGCTGTCTTTAGCATCTTTCCAATCCTGTGAGGCTTCTTGGATGGCGCGCCTATGATCTTTTATAACACTATCTATCTCTTTTATCTTTAGCGAGGTCTGAATATATTCTTCACTGCCTATAATCATTTTTTCTTGTTCTCGATGCAATTTGTCAGATGCTTTTTGCAACGATTTTAGGCTTCCTTCTATTTCCTTGCCGTTTATATAGATGTGAACTTTCCTTGATAATACTTTTGCTGACATGATGTTATTATTATTTTTTTTGCAAAAATAGCGACTTAAAATAACTATTGCGGGACAAAAAAAAGGAGAGTCAAAAAAAAACTCTCCTTTTTTTTTAGCAAATGTGTTTTGTCAGCAAACCACGGGTATATAAGAAGATTCTTCCTCCAACACTGTATCATGAACATTAGCACCACAGAAATTAGCTCCAATGCGCACAGTGCTTTTGAAATTAGCTCCTCTACAATCTGAATGCAAAAAATAACAGTTAGAAAGGTCGGCACCCTCGAAATTTGCATCTCTTAGATAGCACAAGGAGAAATCGGCATCAGTCAAGTCCATTCCGCAGAACTGCGCTTCGGGAAGTTCCATTTCCGAAAAGTTGAACCCGCGGAAATTTTCCAAATCAGGGCGGTCAATCAGCATTTCTCCGTCAATATTTTTTATCTGTGCCATAGTCTGCTGTTTTTATTGTTAGTCGCAAAAGTTGTAAAAAACTTACTTTTTTACGTATAACAAATAATCATTTTTTTCAAATGCAAAGATACAAAATAAACATCATACAATGACATTTTTTTCCGTAAAATAAACTTTTTTTCTATATAAATAATAAACTGCTGAGGTGGTAAATTACTAAATACGTTTTAAATATATCTGGACAGAGTACGGAACAATTCTTTGATGTATTGGATTATAGTTAAAAAAGACAATAAAGTTAAAAATTTGGCAGTTACACATTTTTTGTGTAATTTTGCAAATGTAAAATAAACAATATTAAACAAATGAAAGACACTCAATCAGAAGATTATAAATGGTTTATAGAGAATCATGAAGAATTGGTAAATCTTTATAAAAACAAATATGTTGTTATAAAAAACAAAGAAGTTATTGCAACTGCTGACACCATAGAACAAGGTATTGAAAAGGCTTTGGATATGGATTGTGAGTTGGGAACATTTATTGTTCAGCTTTGTACAGAGGGAGATAGTGCATACACTCAAAAGTTTTATTCAAGAGCAATTTTTTAACAATATGCCAATACACGCTATCAGTAGATATTATCAAAATATTTCTGATTCAATTGTAACAGACTTGTCTGTAGTTAATCCATTTAACGGACTAATAGAAAAAACGTCTGGAATTTGGGATACAGGTGCAACAAATTCATGCATTTCTAAAAATCTTGCACAAAAGTTGGGTTTTCAAACTGTTCAGAGAACAACAGTTATTGGAGTTCATGGTCCGCAAGAGGTTAATGTGTATTTCGCCACCATCATTTTACCCAATGAGAACATAAAAATTAATATTCCTGTAACAGAATGCAATGAGCTCTCCAAAGACGGAAGTATAAGCGTACTTATCGGAATGGATGTTATCACAAAAGGAGATTTCTGTATAACAAATTTGAATGGAAAAACTGTCATGACTTTTCGTTCGCCATCAATTGAACTAATAGATTGGGTTGATGACATCAACAAAGAAAACAAAATACATAAAATGCACAAGATATGGTCATCACACGGCAATGACAAGTGTCCGTGTGGCAGTGGTCGTTTATATAAAAATTGTCATGGTAAGAAACAATAATCAATTTAGTTGATAATTTATAAAGCGGTAATCTAATATGGACTACCGCTTTTTTATTTTACAAAACAACATAAATTGTATGGAAATGTCAACACCATTTTTTACTTTTTCACCCCCATGAACGTCCGCACCACCTTGTCCGCGCTGTGTTCCGCCACGATGTCGAGCATCTTGTTCTCTTTGCGGTTCAGCGCACCGCTGAACCAGTCGCTCATCGAGCGGCGCACGGAGTTTCCCAACGAGCGCGGAGCACCACGGCCAACGCCGTATTCGCGGAAAATGCCGTGTACCGGGAATTGGAACAGTACGCCCGCCACCTCGCCTGCGTCGCTCTTTAGCTGGAACTGCACTTTGTTGCGCAGTTTGCCCTCTCTCGTACCTGCCTTCTTGCCGCTCTTGTAAACGCGGACACGGCGTTTACCTTTGGTGAAAGCCGAGGCCTGAGCCTTGGCCAGCTGCTGCACCTTGCGGCTCCAGTCTTCCATCTGGCGGTTATACTCGTCGTCGGTGAGCCAGCCACGCCTGCCGCTGAAAACATCCTTTACAACAACTTTGCCCATTGCGCCAGTTCCTTCAACATTTTTATCAAGTCGTATTGCGGATGCGGGTTGTTAGTCTTGCGGCTGAAAGCCGTCATCAGGAACACCCCCTCTTTGCCCTTCACAGCCTCGTTCCCTTTTTTTCAACTTCCGCAAGATTTTTGTTCCGCATGGCAAGTTGTCCCAAACGAATTTTGAAAATTGCGGAAAAAATGTTACATTTGCAAAAGTGTCGCAACAGCGTTGTTGTGGCGTAAGGCGGTGTCAGTTAGCGATATACGCCTGATATTATTATACGTACCATCAAAAAAACAGACTTATGGCAATAGAACTCAGTGAACAGGAACAAATTCGCAGAAACTCTTTGAACGAGCTTCGCAAGCTTGGTATAAACCCCTATCCCGCAAATCTTTACGAGGTAAACGTGAAGACTTCGGACATCCACGAACAGTTTCCGAAAGACAACACTCTTTTCCAGAATGTAAGCATAGCCGGACGTATTATGAGCCGCCGTATCATGGGCGCGGCGTCGTTTGTGGAGCTGCAGGACAGCTACGGCCGCATCCAGCTTTACATAAAACGCGACGAGATTTGTCCGGGCGAGGACAAGACTCTGTACAACACTGTGTTCAAACGTCTTACGGATATCGGTGACATAGTGGGAGTTACGGGCTATGTGTTCGTTACCCAGATGGGCGAGATAAGCATACACGTGAGCACTTTCACCCTGCTGAGCAAGTCGCTGCGTCCGCTGCCCATAGTGAAAGAGAAGGACGGCGTGGTGTACGACGCTTTCACCGACCCCGAACAGCGTTACCGTATGCGTTACGTGGATCTGATTGTAAATCCGCAAGTTAGAGAGACTTTCGTGAAACGTGCCCAGATAATGAAAACCATGCGTCAGTATTTCGACGAACAGGGTTATCTGGAAGTGGAAACACCTGTACTTCAGCCTATTCCTGGAGGAGCCGCCGCACGTCCCTTCATCACCCACCACAACAGTCTGGATATCGACCTCTACCTCCGCATCGCCGACGAGCTGTATCTGAAACGTCTTATAGTTGGCGGATACTCAGGAGTTTACGAGTTCTCCCGCAATTTCCGCAACGAGGGCATGGACCGCACCCACAACCCCGAATTCACCGCCATGGAGATTTATGTGGCCTACAAGGACTACAACTGGATGATGACGTTCACCGAAAACCTGTTGGAGCGCATCGCCATGGCCCTGCACGGCACCACCAAGGTGAAAATCGGCGACAACGAGGTGGATTTCCGTCCGCCGTTCCGCCGTGTGCCTATGATTGAACTTATCAAAGAGCAGACGGGCGTGGATGTGAGCGGTATGGACGAGGCCCAGCTGCGCGAGGTGTGCGGCAAACTGGGTGTGGAAATCGACGACACCATGGGCAAGGGCAAGCTCATCGACGCCATCTTCGGCGACAAGTGCGAGCACCTGCTTATCCAGCCCACTTTCGTGATAGACTACCCGCGCGAGATGTCGCCTCTGTGCAAGCGTCACCGCGACAACCCCGAGCTTACCGAGCGTTTCGAGCTGTTTGTCAACGGCAAGGAGCTTGCCAACGCCTACAGCGAACTTAACGACCCCATCGACCAGTTGGAGCGTTTCCAGGAGCAGTTGCGTCTGAGCGAGAAAGGCGACGACGAGGCGATGTTCATCGACATGGACTTTGTGCGCGCCCTCGAGTTCGGCATGCCGCCCACGTCGGGAATGGGCATCGGCATCGACCGTCTGACGATGTTTATGACTGGCGAGCAGTCGATACAGGATGTGCTCTTCTTCCCGCAGATGAAACCCGAGCAGAAACCGCGTGTGAGCACCGACGAGGAGTTCAAGGCCATCGGCGTGCCCGAGCCTTGGATACCGTTGTTGCGCAAGATGGGATTCAACACCGTGGCCGCCCTCAAGGAGGCCAACGCCAACAAGCTGTTCAACGACCTCAACGGCCAGCGCAAGAAAAACAAACTCGACATCGCTCCCCTGAAAAAGGAAGAGGTGGATGCGTGGTTGGGATAGGATTATATCATGCCAACACCCAAAAATTTCACGGTTTATCGCGCTTCGGCGGGGTCGGGAAAGACCTTCACCCTTGTGCGTGAGTATCTTGCCTTGGCTTTGCAGGGCAGCGACAGGGAGATCGACGACAATTTCCGTCATATCCTCGCCATCACCTTCACCAACAAGGCCACCAACCAGATGAAGGAGCGTATCCTGAAGACTCTCTCCGACCTTCAGGAGAATCCCTCCGACGCTATGGCAGCGGCTCTGTGCGAGGGAATTGGCGTGAAGCCTCAGGAGCTGTCGCGGCGGGCTGCGGTGTTGCAGAAAGCCATACTGCACAACTACTCCGATTTCTCGGTCTGCACCATCGACAGTTTCATGAACCGTGTTGTCCGCACTTTCGCCATCGACCTCGGACTCCCTCCGCGTTTCGACATCTCGCTCGACGACAGCGTGGTGCTGGAAAACGCCGTGGACAGCCTTATCGCCGACATCAGCGACGAGCATCCGGAACTCACCAATGTGATCAGGACTTTTTCGCTGAAAAAGATGGAGGAAGGACGTGCTTTCAGCGTCCGCGACGATATCCTTGCCAGCTCGCAAACCGTTATGAGCGAGGACTTTGAGCAACGGTACGAGCTGCTGAAGGATGTGAATCTGACCGATTTCTATAATATTTCCGAAAAACTGAAAAAAGACAACAAAAAATTCGAGGAGATGGCACAAGAGAAGGCGGCGGCAATCTGCGGCAGGATTGCGAAACTCGGCCTCAGCGACGATGATTTCAAAGGCAAGTCGAGGGGCGCGTATGCTTTTCTCAGGAAATTAGCCGAAGGCGGTTGTGGTTTCTCTCCCACAGATACTTTGCAGAACATCATCGATTCGGGCGACATCGCCAACAAAGGTGCCAAAGATGTGGCGGCTGTCAATGCGTTTGTTCCTGATATACAGAACTTTTTGGCATTTCTTGGCCCCGAGGTGATACTCCGTTCCACGCGTAACCTGCTGTTGGAGAAGATTTTCCAAGTGGCGTTGCTCAAGGAGGTGCGCGACAAAGTTCGTGATTACTACAACGAAAACGGGCTGGTGCATATCTCGGAGAACAATAAGTTGATTTCGGAGACGGTGCGCAACGAGGAAGCTCCCTTCGTCTTCGAGCGGCTCGGCTGCCGTTACCGCCATTTCCTTATCGACGAGTTTCAGGATACCTCTATCATGCAGTGGCAGAATATGTTACCTCTTATCGAGAATGGTCTGGCCGAGGGTTGGAAATCGCTCATTGTGGGCGACGGCAAGCAGGCCATCTACCGTTTCCGGCAAGGCGATGTGGAGCAGTTCCAATATGTGCTGAATTTGCCCGAAGGGAAGGAGAAATCGATAACGCGCCAGCGTCAGGAGGCGGTGGCACGCAACGGAAAAGAGGAAAATCTTGGCACTAACTTCCGTTCGTTCAGTGAGATAGTGACTTTCAATAATAGTTTCTTCTCTTTTGTGGAAAAACAGCGTGAGGAGAGTGCCAACGGCAGCCAGCTGATGCACGATATTTATGTCGGCGCCGATGCCGAACATCCCTCGCTTGCGCAGAAAGTTGCGAAAGGCAAGGAGGGCGGATGCGTGGAGGTGCAGTTCTACGACAGAGGCAGCGAAGAACACCCCACACCTTTTGAAAGGATTTATTCCGCCATAGAGCGTTTGAAGTCAGTGGGTTATGATTATAAGGACATCGCCATACTGACACGTAAGAACGACACCTTGTCGGACATTTGCACCAACCTGATGTTGATCAACAGCGAACGTCAGAAAGAGGGGCGGGGACTCGATAACTTGCTGTTTTCCACCGCCGAATCGTTGAAACTGTGGAACAACGAAGATGTGAAATTCCTGCGTTCCCTGCTCGGCTATCTCGACAACGATACCGACGATGTGGCCAAGTTGGAAATGTCTGAGTATCTGAACGCTAGGGGCGAGAGCCGTCCGCTGTCGTCGTTGCTCGGCAACAAAGATGGTTTCGGGAAGGTGTTGACGGAAGTCTATCCCACCTTCGACCGCGACTGGCTTTTGTCGCAGACGTTGTACGACTGCAGCTACGAGCTGGTGCGCATTTTCGGCGTGCCGCTGACGCCCTATGTGTATTCGTTTTTGAATTTCGTGGCGGGATATGGCGCCCATAGTCGCAACAATCTCAGCGAGTTCCTCGAAAGTCTCGACGAGGTTTGGACCACTCTCTCCACCAAGACCTCCGACGACCTCAACGCCATCCAGATGATGACGATACACAAGTCGAAAGGGCTGGAATTCCCCGTGGTGATTTATTATATGCTGCCCAGCAGAGACATGGGCAAGAACGAGATGTGGGTGAACATCGACAAGGAAGATGTGGGTGCCAATCCGTTGAAAATTAGTTTGGTAGGAAGAAAACAGGCCGCCGCCGGCACCATTTTCAGCCAGCAGTACGCCGAGGAGTTGCAGAAATGCGAGATCGACGACCTGAACGTGCTGTATGTGGCTCTGACACGTCCTGAGCAGCAGCTGATTGTCTTCGCCGCCGACCCGTCGACGGTTCGCTCGCAGTACGGGGGGGTGTTCATGGATTATGTGAAGGACGCCTCCCACGGCTTTGTGGAGGTGGAGGCCGACAGGCTTTACCGCAAAGGCAACCCCGATTTCTGTAAAAAGAAACCGAAAAAGCCTTCCAATGTTTATGAGCTGAAAACCAACGAGTCGCAGTCGTGGGCGAGGGAGATGCGCATTGTGGGAAAAACCTCCTCCAAGTTGGA
>JAEEGF011132452.1_pt1 | contig 58824 bp, 47 predicted proteins | sample 9134171 | NCBI WGS metagenome assembly JAEEGF01 (sample SAMN16246542, study PRJNA631951) | gut metagenome | biome: gut microbiome; feature: rumen; material: AP-attached | host: Bos | place: Iran: Karaj | collected 2018-10 | reverse complement strand
ATGAGGAGCGCAAGGCAACCGATCATTTTGAGAATCATAAGTGTCATAGGACATTCCTACGGAACGCCACTACCGGATCATCGTCGCTGCCTTTCAGCTAGTTCGGGCTCATGGCGGTGAATTGTTTATTTTAGAACTGGCGTAAATATAAAAAAAATATGACAGATTCCAAATAGTACAAAAAAATCCCCCGTCACATTGGACCGGGGGATGACAAACGTGAAAACAGCCAGAACAACTACAAACTTCTTACCATGGCAACGGCCTGGCTCGCAATGCCCTCGCCCCGGCCCGTAAACCCGAGTTTTTCGGTCGTGGTGCCCTTGATGCCAATCTGCCTGATATCCAGGCCCAGCACGCGGGCGATGTTCGCCTTCATGGCGTCCTTGTGCGGGTTCACCTTCGGGCGCTCGCACATCACGATGCTGTCGATGTTCACTATTTCGAAGCCAGCCTTGTGGACTTCCTCGCCCACCTTGCGCAACAGTTCCAGGCTGTCGGCGCCCTTGAACGCAGGGTCGGTATCCGGGAAATACGTACCAATGTCGCCGAGGCCCGCGGCTCCCAGAAGGGCGTCACTAATCGCATGGAGCAACACATCGGCGTCGCTGTGTCCAAGGAGACCCTTCTCGTACGGGATATCCACCCCGCCAATAATGCACTTGCGGCCTTCCACCAACTTGTGAACGTCAAAACCGATGCCCGAACGATAAATCTTGTCCATGTTCGTACCTTTTCTTTGTGAGCCGGGGCGAGCCTTACACTATCAGCGCAAGGCTCGGCATCACTCCGACCAAAAGGAGTGCCAGGCCAGCAATAGCCACGCCGAACTTGAGCAGGTAACCGTAAGACGGGTTCGTCCCCTTGCAGCAGCACTTTTCCTCTTCACAGTCGCACTTGCGCGGAGCGAACAGGGCGTATGCTACACGGAGGTAGTAAACCGCAGCCACCAGGGAAAGCGCAAAGCCAAAGGCGGCGAGCTTGCCAAGGCCGGCACTAAAGGCGTCCGTGAACAAGGTGAACTTGGCGAGGAACCCGGCCACCGGCGGGAGGCCGGCAAGGCTTGCCAAGCAAACCGTAACACTCAAGGCAACAAACGGACGGCGGCGTCCTACGCCCTGGATATCATCGAGATTTTCCTTCTTGTCTTCCCTGCCAGAGAGGTAAGCGATACCCGTGAGGGCACCCGCACTCGCCACGGCGTAGGTCACAAGGAAGTAGACCATGGGGCCGAGCTGCACAGAACCGTTACCGGCATAGTTCGGGAGCAAGAAACCGATTGCAATGAAGCCGGCGTTCATCACGGCAGAGAACGCCATAATGCGGCGGATGGACTTTTGAGCCAAGCCGCTAAAGGCGCCAACGACCATGGAGAGGATGGCGACAACCAAGACCACCAAGTAAAGCGAACGCGACTGGCTACCGATTGTGACCGGCTCCGCCAAATTCCAAGCAGGGGCGGTCGCAGCCTTGGTCACCAAAAGGCCAAGCCACACAGAACCGAGAGCCGCCAAGGCGCCCACCTTCACGACGGCGGCCATAAAACCCGTCACGGCGACAGATGCGCCCGTGTAGACGTCGGCCACCCAGAAGTGGAACGGAGCAGCGCCCGCCTTAAAGAGCAGGCCAAAGATCACGAACAAGATGCCCACGGCAAAAATCGGGCCACGGCCATCGAGAATCGAGGCAAAGAAATGCGTACTGCCGGTAGCGCCATAAATCATGGCGACACCATAGAGGTACAAGGCGCTAAATACCGCACCCGAGACAAAGTACTTGAACACGCCTTCGCCAGCGTTTTCTTCGTGACGGCGGATACCCACAAGAGCGTACACTGGGAAGCTAGTCAGTTCCATGCCGAGGAACAAGGCAACATAGTCAATCGCCTGCGTCATGAACAGCGCGCCGCAAGTCGCCAAGAGCAGGAGGCCGTAGGCTTCGCCACCCTTGAACTTTTCGCGGCCTAAAGTCCACTGAGTACCGGCCACACCGAGGAATGCGCAGAGGAGCACCGCGATACCGAGCAGACGGCGGACGGGATCCATGGCAAACAGGTTGTAGAGCGTATCGGTATTGACAAAGGCAAAACCGCCCATGCCAAATACAATGGCAATCGCCGCAATCCACGGGAGGATCTTGTGCTTGTTCTCGTCCTTAATGAACGGTTCGGCGGCAAGCGAAACAAGCGCGCCCACGGCGACGATGGCAATCGGCAAAAGGTTAATGAAATTAGTCATGGGAAGCCTCCTTGTCCAGAGCTTCAACATTTGTTTTGGCAGAATCCGTAGCGGCTGCGGAGCCGGCGGCCTTCGCCGCATCGGCGGAATCGGCGGCAGCCAGCTGGTCCGTCATGCCCGTCACCTGGGCAATGAGGGACTTGCGTTCCTCGTCGCTAAAGCCGTTCGCCTTGAGCGTCGAATCGAGCTGGGCGATTTCCTCGTCGGTCATCGCCTGCACCGGTTCATCGGCTTCTTCCTCGTCGGCATCTTCGGCATCGCCGTCGAGCATCTTGTTGACGTCAGCCATTTGTTCAACAGCCTGTTCATCGAACAAGTGGAGGGAATTGGTAATGAAGGCGGGATGGAAACCGAACACCAAGAGGAGCGCGGTCATGACGCCAATGGAGGCGCCTTCCAAACCGGAAATCCGCTTGCCTTCTTCGTATTCGCGAGCCTGCTTGCCAAAGATGACCTTCTGGATAAAGCGGAGCATGTAGGCGGCCGAGAGAATCATGCTGAAGCCCATGACCAAGGCCGGGAACGGCCCCATATCCCACAGGGAGAGGAGCACCGTGAATTCACCGACAAAGCCCGCCGTACCAGGAACCGCAAGGCTCATAATACCGGCAGCCCCAAAGAGGGTGCTGAACACAGGATTCTTGCTGGCGAGACCACCAAGCTGGTCGAGTTCGCGAGTGCCAGTCATGCGCTCGGCAACGCCCATCAAGAAGAACTGCGCACCGGCAGAAATTCCATGGGCGACCAAGAGAACGAGAACCGCGGGAAGCATCGCCTCCGAGAGGCTGAACACACCCGCCACGGCAAGACCCAAGTGGCTCATGGAGCTAAACGCCAACAGCTTTTTGCCGTCGGTGGCACGGAGCGCCATCAGGGCACCGTAAACAGCAGTCACAAGTCCCAGCCACATCATGACCGTGACCACGTTCATGGAGAGCGGGAAAATGGGGAGCACCCAGGCGATAAAGCCAAACACACCCGCCTTGCTCATGGCACCCGTGAGGATGGCCGAAAGCGGAGCCGGGGCCTCGGCATAGGTGATTGCCTGCCAACCGTGGAACGGGAAGATAGGAGTCTTCACAAGGAAGGCTAGCAAGAAGCTTGCGAGAATAACCATTTGCCTATCGGCCGGGAGGCTCTGCAGAGCGACCGCGAGGGAGAGCAACAAAGAGTTGTCAGCAATCGTGAGCAAGTACCACAAGGCGACCATCATCGGGGCGGAGCCCACCAACGTGTAAATAGCAAAGGTCATCGCGGCCTTGCTACGGTCCTTGCCGCCAAAGCCAGCGATAAGCACCGCGGCCGGAATCACCATGGCTTCGAAGAAGAAGAAGAACAGCACGGCATCGGCAGCGAGGAAGGTGCCGTTCATGGCGCCCATCAGGCTAAAGATGCCAATGGCGAAGTTGCGGTAGTTTTTGCAAGTTGTCGCGCGGGCAATAACAAGCGCCACAAGTGAGAGGGTGCAAGACAGGAACACCATCCAAGCACCCAGCCCATGGCTATACAGGTAATAGAAGACCGGGCCCTTGGTCCCGGGAATACGGAACCATTCCACGGGGTTGGTCGCCATGTTGCCGTTGGCCACAAGCATCACCGAGAGGGCGACAAAGCCAATGCCAAACAAGAACGCCAAACGCGAAGAAGAACTGGGGTCTTCCTTGGAAGTCGCCACCATGAGGATGGCGGCAATAAACGGGGCAATGACAAGGAGATGCAACAGCATTAGACAATCCCTCCAGTCAAAAGTACAACTAGAACAAGTGCGGCGACGCCTACTATGCTAAACGCCACCTGCAGGCGAACCTTGCGGACCTGGAAAACCGTAGCGCCGTCGCCCACGATTGTGGCAATAGCTCCGACAGTCCATTGGATAGCTTGCAAAATCTTGTCGACCACGACATCGCAAATCCAAGCCAATATGGTCACCGGAATGATGCCGCAATACTTGTGCAGGATATCGAAGAAGAACGTCCAAGTGGCCTTGTAGCCCTCGGGGGCAGAGGATCCCTTGGCGGCAGGAACACGGGCCTTGCCGTAAACCTTGTAGGCAATGAACATACCGACCAGAGCGGCAAGCGTTCCAAGACCGGCAAAGATCATCGGGTTCACATGGGCGTGCGCCGGGGCGTTGTAGGCCTGGGCAGCGCCAACCACCGGGGCGAGCGTCTCGCTAAAGAACTTGATGCCCATGGAATCGGCCCACAGGTAACCGGCAAAGATTGCACCGAACGCGAGCACCACCATCGGGATGAGCATCGAAGCCGGAGCCTCGTGGATGTGCTCCTCGCTCTCCTTGGAACCGCGATACTCGCCAAAGAAAGTGAGGATCATCAGGCGGCTCATGTACACTGCGGTAATCACAGCCGTGAAGAGGCCGACTGTATAGAACACCACACCGGCAGAGCCGTTCATGAACAGCCTTTCCAAAATCAAGTCCTTGGACCAGAAGCCGGCAAAGCCCGGGAAGCCGATAATCGCGAGGAACGCGAAAATCATGACGCAAGCCGTCACCGGAGTCTTCTTGATAAGGCCGCCCATCTTGCGCATGTCCTGTTCACCGGCGAGCGCGTGGATCACGGCACCGGCGCCAAGGAAGAGCGCCGCCTTGAAGAAGGCGTGGGTGAATACATGGAAAATGGAGGCGTCAAAGGCGCAAACGCCTGCCGCCATGAACATGTAGCCCAACTGGCTGATGGTCGAATAAGCGAGCACCTTTTTGATGTCATTCTGGAAGAGGCCTGCAATGGCGGCCCAGAGAGCCGTGAGCATGCCGATGACCGTAATGATGTTCAGGATCAGCGGCAAAAGCGCGAACATATTGCCAAGGCGCGCCAACAGGTAGACACCGCTAGTCACCATCGTCGCCGCATGGATAAGGGCCGAAACCGGAGTCGGACCCGCCATGGCATCGGGAAGCCAAGTGAGGAGCGGAATCTGGGCGGACTTGCCCGTACAACCGATAAAGAAGAGAAGGCCTGCCAGAGAGAGTACCGGAATCACGATGTCGACATGGTTCCCGGCAACAATCATCTGGATAAACTGGTTCAGCGCATCGTAATTCAAAATGCCGGCGCCACCGATAGTGACGAGGCAGAGCATGCCGAGCAGGAACCCAATATCGCCAACGCGGTTCACAATGAAAGCCTTGTTCGCCGCCTTGCAGTTATTGAGGTCCTTGTTCCAGAAACCGATGAGCAGGTAAGAGCAAAGGCCCACGCCTTCCCAACCGAGGAACGTCAAGAGCAAGCTGTCGGAGAGCACGAGCACAATCATGCTGAAGAGGAAGAGGTTGATGTAGGCAAAGAAACGCGCAAAGCCGCGATCGCCATGCATGTAACCAATCGAGTACAGCGTGATGAGGGTGCCGATGCCCGTCACAAAGAGGAGCATGATGCGTGAAAGACCGTCGAACAGGAATCCGAAATCGGCCTTGAACATGGGAATGTCAATCCAGTTGCAAAGCGTTTCGCGAATGCCGGCCTCGGGCATGGAGTAAGCGAGGACCGCGACTACGGCAAATGAGAGCGCCGGGAAAATGACGGCAAGACCGCCAACGATTCCCTCATCGGGTCCCTTTTTGCTGGAAGCGGAAGTCACCGCGATAGCGCCCAGCAAGAGGGTCGCCACCAGCGGGAACAGAGGAATGAGCCAAAGCGGTAAATATGTCATAGCTTATTACCCCTTCATGTTCGAATAGTTATCGGCATCGATGCTCTCCTTTTTGCGGAACAACATGATGACCATGGCAAAACCGACGCACGCCTCGGCGGCGGCAACGGCGATAGCGAACAGCGGAACCACCTGGCCCGCAATGCTCATGTCGGCGGGCAAGGTCTTTGCAAAACCGACAAAGCTCAAGTTCACGGCGTTCAGGGCAAGTTCAATGCCCATGAGCACAAAGAACATATTGCGGCGGGAAATCGCCACCATGAGACCGATGGCGAAAATCGCCAAGGCGAGAATCTGAATAAATATAGGCTGGAGTTCCATTAGTGTTTTTCCTCCGTATTTTCAGACGCCACAGAGCCAAGGCGCTTTTTGGCGAGGAGCACAGCGGCGACCATAGCCGAAAGCAGCAAAAGACCGAGGACTTCAAAAAGCATAAAGTAACCCGGACCCGTCTGGGCCACGTCAAAGAGCGAACGGGAAGTGAGAGCCACAGAACCGCGAAGCGTCGCCGCGTCAAAGGCGAGCGGGGCACGGACCAGGGCAAAACCCACAAGGCCGGCAAGCACGATGACCGCAGGAATCACAAAGAGCGAGACCTTGTCGAACATGGGCGTGTGGCTATCGCGGGCGCCGTTCAGCACCATGATCACGAACGTCACGAGCATCATGATGGCTCCGGCGTAGACCATGATTTGCACAACTCCCAAAAACGGGCTCCCAACAAGGCCGTAAATACCGGCAAGGGAAACCATCGAGACGATGAGCGAAAGCCCACCATAAAGCGGATGACGGCTCAGGAGCACGCAAACCGCGGCACCCAAGGCGATGACCGCCAAGATAATGAAGTACAATAGAGCGAGCATTACTTAACCTCCATTCCCCAGACCTTGAGGGCCTCGGCATTTTTGGTTCCACCGGGGGCAACTTGGCTCTGGGCGTCTTCGGGGTAATCCGCCGGATCCCAGTCCGTGAGGTCGCTCAAGTGGGCCACAAATTCTTCGCGGGTGCGGTGTTCAAACACAATCTTCTTCGTATCCATACGAAGGGCGTCCACCGGGCAGGCTTCGACGCAAAGACCGCAGAACACGCAAGTCAAATGGTCAATGTCAAAGCGCATCACGCGCTTTTCGATGCGCGGGTCGTCGCTCTGGGTGGCCTCAATGAAAATGCAGTGCGCCGGACAGGCTGCCGCACACATGCCGCAAGCTACGCAACGGGGCGTGCCATCAGGGCGGAGCATCAAGCGGTGCTTGGCGCGGTAAGTGTTGCGGATTTCGGGTTGGCCTTCCGGGTAAGAAATCGTCGGGAGGGTCTCGTAGCGGAACAGACCGCGGGCCGCATGCTTCAAAGTGGTGAACAAGCCCCTAAGGCACTCAAAAATGTAGAGGCGTTCAATCCAGTTCATGGGTTTTTGTCTAATAACGCGAGCCATTAGTTACCTCCCAGGAGTTTCGCGATGACCGCAGTCACCACGAGATTCAGCAACGCAACGTTCAAGATGATCTTCCAGCCGAGGTTCATCACATGGTCGTAGCGGAAGCGCGGGAGTGTCCAGCGGACCCAAATCCACACCCAGCAGAAGAACACGCTCTTGACCACGAGCACGAGCAAGTGGATAAGCGCTGTGCCAACGGCAGTAGCAAGGCTGCCCACGGCCACGCCGTTCACCACAAAGTTCGCCGGGTTATAGAAGAACCAGGAGGCGACACCCAAGGCGACGAGCACAACAACCGCCACCCAGGCGACCAGCTTGTACAGCTTGTACTCTTGCAGCACGACCATGCGGTGCGTCTGCTTGGTCGCAGCGAGCTTTTTGGAATAACGGTAAAGCATGTGGAGGAAGGCGAGCACGAGGAACGCGAGGATTCCGCAAAGGATGGCGAGAGCGCCACCCATGTGGGCCTGCATGGTCTCGGTCGTCACGAACGGAACCGCATAGCCTCCCAAGAAGAGCGTTGCGATGAGGAAGCTGTTGATGCAAATGTGGGAGTATTCTCCCATGTAGAAGAGGCCGAACTGCATGGCGCCATATTCGGTATGGTAACCGGCGACCAGTTCGGGTTCACCTTCGGCAACGTCAAACGGGGCACGGCCGGTCTCGGCGATGCTTGCAATAAGGAAGCAGAAGAACGCCACCGGCTGGGCAACGATGCCCCACACGTGGTGTTCCTGCCAAGTCACGATATCGGTCAGGTTGAAGGAACCCGCGAGGAGCAGCACGCCCATGAGGGAGAGGCCCAGGCAGACTTCGTAACTGATCGTCATGGAACTCGTACGCAGGGCACCGAGGAAAGTGTACTTGGACTTGGAAGCCCAACCCGCTAGAATCGCACCGAAGGCGGAAAGCGAAGAGAAGCCCATGAGCAAGAGCACGCCCACGTCGGAATCGATGATCGAGCCCGGAATGCGCACCATCTTGCCGCCCCAGTCGAACACCATCGGGCCGAACCACGGAATCACGCAGGGGCTCAAGAACACGATGGCGAACGGGATGGCCGGCGCCACGTAGTAGAGCACTCTGTTCACGCCCGCGGGCGCGAACATTTCCTTGAAGAACAGCTTGGTTCCATCGCACATGTTCTGCACATAGCCGAACAGGCGGATTTTGCCAAAGTAGGGAATCTTGATGTAGGAACGGTTCGGGCCCTGGCGGTCTTGCATAAAGCCAGCGCCGCGGCGTTCCATCGGGATCAAAAGAAGGATGTAAAGGACCGGCACAAAGCAGAAGGCGAACTTCGCTATGGTGATGACCCATTCAATCCAGGTTTTGGATTCAATAATATCCATTATGCGTTACCTCCTTCAAGGAGCTTGCCTGTGCTCTTGATGGCGTCGTAAGTCAAACCGGCAAGGACCGGAGCGAACTCGCCCGCCTTTTTGAACGCGGCGGCGGCGCTTTCGAACTTTTGGCCGGCGAGCGCCGAAACCACTTCGTAGGCAGCCGGGATGTTTTCGTCGGGGCAGACCGGGCAGGGGTTCAACTTTTGCAGAATGTTGAGGCAGTTCACCATGGTGCCCTGCACTTCGCTCCAGTGCTTCACACCAAGGGCGAGCGTCGCCTTTTTGGCGGTGGCATCGTCGAAGGCAGAGAGGGCGATGCGGCAGTTGAGCTTATCGAGCGTCTTCTCGACAGAGGGATCTTCGCCATAGAGATCGGCATTGAGCGTCAAAAGCGTTTCGAACTCGCCAATGCGCTTCACAAAGTCGGCCACGTCGGCAAAGCCCAAGAGTTTCATGCCGGCACGGTTCGCCACCGGGTCACCGCTCTTGGCGATGCCGTCGGGATTACCGACCTTGAGGAGACTTCCACCAAAGAGTTCCGCACGGTCACCGAGGGATTCCTTGAGGACGCGGAGAGCGGCAAGGTCTTCAATGGTGCAGGAGCCGCCGGCAACCAGGGCGATTTTCCCATTGCCGAAGGTGTAGTTCGAGATGTTCATCGAAGGCAAGCGGTTCTTGTTAAAGCCCTGGAAAGCGAGACGGCTCGTATTGGAGAGCCAGCTGCGGTTCACTTCGGGGTTGCAGCGCGGCATCACACGGTAGATGCGGCCGTCGGCATGGTCCAACCAAATGTTTGCGCCCAGGGAATCGTCCATCGAGATGGTCGGCGTGTGGCTCAAAAGCCATACGCGCTTCTGGAAGCGGAAGTACTTGGCGGTCATGGCGCCCGTGGGACACACATCCGTCACGCACAAGTCGTACTCGTGGTCCAGCTTTTCGCCCGGGAACGTGGTAATATAAGTGTGGTCGGCACGGCCGGCGAGCTGCAGCTGTTCGTCCTTCGCAATGCTTCGCATAAAGCGCACGCAGCGGTCGCACTGCACGCAGCGTTCTTCGTCAAGCAAAATGCGCGGACCAATGTCGACGTGCTTTCCGCCACGCACCTGGCCCTTCGCATCAATGAACTGGTGCTCGGGATTGCCGTGGTAGTTCTTGCCATATTCGGGGCGCATGCGGGATTCGTTCTGACCCGCTTCCATGTAGTTTTCTTGCAGGGTGCATTCACCGGCCTTGTCGCAAATCGGGCAATCGAGCGGGTGGTTCACCAGCATAAACTCCTGCGTCGCCTTGCGGGCGTTCTTCACGCGGGCGCTAGAGGCGGGCGTGTAGATTTTCATGCCCGGCGTGACCGGTGTGTAGCAGGAGATCACCAGCATACGGCCGCGCGGGCCTTCCTGCTCCACCAGACACTGGCGGCAGTTGCCGGAGACCGGCAAATACGGGTGATAACAAACGTGAGGAGTTTCAATCCCGACAGCCTTGAGGGCTTCGAGGAGGTTCGTATCGCCAGGAACCATCACGGCCTTGTCGTCCACAAAGATTTCCACCTTGGGGCTGTTCTCGGTCGGGAGTTTCGGCATGTTGTAGAAGTTACTCATAAGATTACCAGAAAATTCCAGGACGATAGGTTTCTTGAACACGCGGCTTGGCGTGGTCGGGATTCTTCGCGATATATTCATCGAAGTCCGCGCGGAACTTCGCCGTGTAGCTGCCGACCGGACCGCCGAGCGAAATGGACAGCGGGCAAATCGTCACGCCGCCAAAGCCGCCGCAGAGGCTCTGCATCAGTTCCACGTCACCGTCGTGGCCCTTGCCATCGACGATCAGATTCAAAATGCGGTGCAACAGGCCCGTACCTTCACGGCACGGAGTGCACTGACCGCAGGATTCGTGGCTGTAGAAGTTGCCGAGGCAATTCAGCAGGTCCACCATGTTGTGCGTATCGTTGATAATGATCATGGCGCCCGAACCGAACATCGTCTTCATGGAGGCGAGGCATTCGTAGTCCATGGTGGCGACAGCCGCTTCTTCCGCAGTCAGCGGAGCGCAAGAGGATCCGCCCGGGAGCACAGCCTTGAGCTTGCCGCCCACGACACCACCGGCGTAGTCGTTGATCATCGTCATCATCGGAGTGCCGAGAGGAGCCTCGTACACGCCCGGATTCTTCACGTCGCCACTGATGCAGAACACCTTCGTACCACCGGCACGGGGCGTACCCATCTTGGCGTATTCGCTCGGGTCGTGTTGCAAAATCCACGGGAGGCTCATGATGGTCTCCACGTTGTTCACGCAGGTCGGGGACTTCCACGCACCGGAGACCGCCGGGAAAGGCGGCTTGAGTCGCGGCTGGCCCTTCTGGCCTTCGAGGGAGTTGATCAAGGCCGTTTCTTCACCGCAAATGTAGGCACCGGCACCGCGATGCACGAAGATGTCGAAACAGAACTTGGTGCCCATGATGTTCTCGCCGAGGTAACCGGCGGCGTACGCCTGGTTCAAGGCCTTGTTGAGGCTCTCGATGCAGGGCAGGAACTCACCGCGCACATAAATGTAGGCGGCACGGGAACCGAGCGCCCAGGCGGCGATAATCAGGCCTTCGATAAGGCGGTGCGGATCTTCCATCATCAGGAAGTGATCCTTGAACGTACCGCCTTCGCCTTCGTCCGCGTTCACCACGATGTAGACGGGCTTGCCGGAATTGCGCGGCACAAAGCTCCACTTCATGCCCGTGGGGAAGCCTGCACCGCCACGGCCACGCAGGTTGCTGCGCTGCACGTAGTCGATGAGCTCGAACTGGCTCATATTGAACAAACGTTCAGAAATATTGGCATAGCCACCCAGTTTTTTGTAGACTTCAATGTCCTGGGCACCCTTGCCAAAGTTCTGCGTACAAACTTTTACTACTTCAGCCATAATTACTTAGCCTCCTCTACCGGAGCGGGCTTCTGGGTAGCCTCCGCTTCCTTGGAAGGTTTTGCCGTACGTTCACCAGAGGTGGCGATCATGCGGTACACGTCGCCGACCTTGCCGGCGACATCCACAAAGACCTTGTCCTTAACGCCGGGCTCGCCCACCACTTCCCACTTGCTGCCGTTCTTCTTTTCGACAACAAGCTTGGTGAATTCAGGAGCGCCCTTCCACGTAAGCGAAGCACCCGCTTCGTCGGCTTCGGCCTTTACATTCAAAACAGGAGAAGGAGGCGCATAGTCGGCGACCTGCGGCTTCGCTGTCGCACCGGGGGCGCCCGGGTGACCGCAATGTCCCTTCACCACGCCGCCCAGCACATCGTGCTTGGGCATGTTGTTCTCGTGGGCATAGCACCACTTCAAAATACGGGTGATACTTTCTTGAGTAAGAGTCGTCCCCGGCTTCATCACCAACTGGTCGTTCTCGACGTCGGTCGCAAAGTCGTCGTTCACCAGCATCATGGGACCATTGCCGCAAGAGCCCAGGCATTCCACCTGGAGAATAGTGAACAAGCCGTCGGGGGTCGTCTCGCCGGTCTTGATGTTGAGGGCATTTTCCACATACGAGATCAGGCTCGGAGCCCCCTTGATGGTGCAGCTGATGTTGCGGCAGAACTGCAACAGGAACTTGCCCTTGGGAGCGTGGTTGTACATGGTATAGAAGGTGGCAACGCCCAAGGCATGGGCGGGAGCGCAACCGCAAACGCCGGCAGCCCAACGAATGCCCTCGCGCGGGACCCAGCCGAACACGCCCTGCACCAGCCAAAGCACTTCGAGCAGAGCCCCTTGCCCTTCCGGGTAACGGCTGAGCAAGTCGGCACAGCGTTCCTTGATTTCGGGAGTATTGAGCTTTTCGAGCACTTCCTTTGTAGGCGGCTGCGGCACGGCCTTGTGCACATGGCCAAAGGTATCGGCGGCGTCGGCCGGAGCCGAGATCGGCTGTTCCGGACGGTCGAACTTCAAACGATTGTTCGATACAAATTGAACTGCACCAGTAATATGTTCTCTCATCGGTCAAGTTCTCCAGCAATGATGTTCAGGCCAGAAAGTACGGCCATCGAGTCGGCCAGCTGGCCTCCTTCCACCAGTTCGTGGAACGCGGCAAACTGTGTAAGGCAGGGCGGGCGCACCTTGATGCGGTACGGGTGGCCACTGCCGTCACTAATGATGGTAAAGCCGAGTTCGCCGTTGGCGCACTCGCTGCCGCAATAGAACTCACCTTCGGGAACACGCACGCCCTCGTACACACTCTTGAAGCGGCCAATGAGGCCTTCCATGTCCTGATAGGCGAGCTTGTGCGCCGGCACGCGGATACGCGGATCCACGATATCGACCGGGCCCGGAGTGAGGCGTTTGAGTGCCTGGCGCACAATCTTCACAGATTCTTCGATTTCGGCGAGGCGCACCTGCAGGCGGTCGTTGCAGTCGCCCTGGGTGCCGACCACGACTTCCCAGTCGTAGGTCTCATAATCGTAATAGGGTTCGTCCTTGCGCAGGTCGCTCGCCACACCGCAGGCGCGCAGGCACGGGCCCGTCCAGCCGTAGCTGATGGCCTTCTCGGCAGAGATCTTGCCGATGCCCACGGTACGGTCGAGGAAGATGCGGTTCCTATCCAAGCAGGCGTGCAAGTCCTTGAGCGCCTTCTCGGTCGAGTCGAGGGCAGCGAGCACATCCTGCTCAAAGCCTTCGTAGCTGTCGCGGTAGAGGCCGCCAATACGGGCAAAGCTGTTCGTAAGGCGTGCGCCCGTGAGCTTTTCCCAAATGCACATGATTTCTTCGCGCGGGTTGAATGCGTACATGAACGGAGTCGTGCCACCCAAGTCCTGGAACGCCGCGGCGACGCACACAAAGTGGTCGTTAATGCGGCTGAGCTCGTTCACAATCACGCGGAGAACCTTGCAGCGGTCCGGGATATCCACGCCGAACATCTTTTCGACCGTGCGGCAGTAGGCAATGTTGTTCATGATGGCCGAGCAATAGTTGAGGCGGTCCGTGTAGGGCACCACCTGCTGCCAGGTGCCGCGTTCCACCATCTTTTCGAACCCGCGGTGCAGGTAGCCGATTTCCTCAACGCTCGCGACGATGGTTTCACCGTCCATGGCCGCCATAAAACGCAAGCAGCCGTGAGTCGCCGGATGGGAAGGCCCCACGTTCAAGGGCATCAAATTCAGTTTTTCACCATTTTTGTCCAGTACTATCATGCCTGCACACTCCCTTCCAAAAATTCATCGGGATTGGGTTCCACTTCCTTGGAGCGTTTGACCACCTTGTAACCCAAGGTCTCGAGGCGCTTTTCCAGTTCCGGGAGCAAAAAGTCGTTTGTCGAGAGCCACTGGCGCTTTTGGGCGGGATAGTCCTTGCGCAGCGGGTGGCCCACGAACTCCACGTGGTTCAACAAGCGGCGGAGGTCCGGGTGGCCTTCGAACACAATGCCGAACTGGTCCCAGGTCTCGCGCTCATACCAGTTGGCGTTCGCATAAAGGTCACTAATGGTCGGGACCTTCAGGTTGCCCTCGGAGACCAGCACCTTGAGACGGATGCGAAGCCCCGGCTGGGACATGCTCTTGAGGGCGTAGGCGACCGCAAAGCGAGGTCCCTCGTGATTGGGGTACGTCAGGTAGTCGATACCGGCGATGTCCACGAGCATCTCGAACTTGGGGTCGGACTCGTCACGTAAATACTGCACCACGTTGTGGAGGTAATTTGCAGAAACTACCGCCGTCACGCCCCATTTGTCGAGCGATTCGCGCTTGACGCCGAACTTTTCTTCCAGGACAGCGAAGATTTCTTCAACGGTCTTCATCTTCTACTCCTTCCAGAATTGCACTTTCTTTGCGATTTCCTGTTCCTTGGAAACCACAAAATCCTTGATGTCCACGACCTTCTCGTGGGCAAGTTCCTTGACTTCAGCCTTCGCCTCGGCCGTCTTGGCCTTGATCATTTCGAGCTGTTCCTTGACACGTTCCGCACGCTGTTTCATGTACGACTCGTCCTTGATCTTGTTCTGCAGGTCGAACATGGCGTCAAAGAACGCCTCCGGACGGCTGGGGCAACCACCCATGTAGACGTCGACCGGGATAATGTGGTCAATGCCCGGCACCGTGCAGTAGCAGTCGTAAAAACCGCCGGAGCAGGCGCAGGCGCCCATCGCAATCACCCAGCGCGGTTCCGCCATCTGCTCGTAGATGCGCTTTAAAATCGGGGCCTGCTTGTAGGTGATGGTCCCCGACACCAAAAGCACGTCGGACTGGCGCGGCGTAAAGCGGACGTATTCGGAACCAATACGGGAAAGGTCGTAGCGGCCCACTTCGGTACTCATGAATTCGATTGCACAACAGGCCGTACCATAAGGGAACGGCCAAAGGGAGTTCGTACGACCCCAGTTGACAATAAAGTCAAGCGAGGACGTAATGATGTTTGGCTTTTCTGCCTCAGCTGTCATAGAGCTTTACCTCGTAAAATTCGCGTGTAAAGATAGATTTTTAGCCCCCAAGCCACTACCTCGCCGGGCTTTCAGAAGTTGTAAAAACCTGCCCAAATTATGACCGTCAAAGCGCCCCCGGCAAGGGGGCAACCCGTAACCCGTTGAACATCAAAAAGATAGGCCGCGCAAACCCGAGGGAAATCCCTTTTACCGACCCACCCTTTAAAGGCAAGCCCCATTATTTCTACATTTGGCCTCCAAATGAGCGAAGCGCTAAAGAATTCCAGAATCAACTCCATGGGCACTTCGAGCATCGGCAGGCTCATTTTGCAGTTCTCGGTGCCCGCCATCATCAGCATGCTCGTCGAGGCCCTCTATAATATAGTGGACCGCTATTTTGTGGGCCAGGGGGTCGGCTACCTCGGCATCGGCGGCATCACCATCTGCTTCCCCATCGTGCTGTTCATCTCGGCCATGTCCATGATCATTGGCGTCGGGAGCAACACGCTCTTTGCCATCCGCCTCGGCGAAAAAAAGTACGAGCAGGCATCCATCATCATGAACCACGGCTTTATGCTGCTCGTCATCATGGCCGTCGCGGCCTTTGTGCTCGGCGAGTCGTTCATGTCCCCCATTTTGAGGCTCCTCGGGGCAAGTGACGAGCTCATGCCCTACGCCAGCTCCTACATGCGCATTGTTCTTTGCGGGGTGCTGTTCCAAACGATCACCCCCGGCATGAACCACTTCATCCGTAGCATGGGGCACCCCAAAACAGCCATGTTCCGCGTGATGATTGGCGCTGGGACCAACGTGATTCTGGACTGGCTCTTTATCATGGTGTTCAAGTGGGGCATCCAGGGCGCCGCCTGGGCGACCGTGCTCTCGCAGCTCGTGGGGAGCATTTTCGTGATGCAGTTCTTCCTCAAAAAGAGCACCCCCATCAAGTTCCGCACCCGCTACATGAAACTCAAGTTCGTGTACGTGCGCAAGATTTTCATTTTGGGACTCCCTCCCTCCGTGATGCAAATCTCGGCGAGCCTCATGAACGCGATCCTCGCCAAGAGCCTCACCACCTACGGGAGCACCTACACATTCAAAGGCGGCCTCGTGGGCGGCGACATGGCGATTTCGGCGTTCGGCATCTTGAACAGTATCGCCACGGTGGTCTTGTTCCCGGTGCTCGGCTTTGTGCACGGCATGCAGCCCATCATTGGCTACAACTACGGCGCCAGGCTATTCAACCGCGTGCGGGAGACCATGAAGATTGCACTTCTGTACTCCACGAGCTTTGTGCTCACCGCGTATGCTATTTTGCAGTGGAACTGCGAGTTCTTTATCGCCCCATTCGCCGCAGGCGACGAGCGCCTACTGGAGATTGCCGCCTGGGGGCTCCGCATCTTCATGGGCGCCATGTTCATGATCCCCCTCGGCATGACGGCAGGAAGCTTTTTCCAAGGGACAGGAAAGGCAGGTCGTTCACTATTCCTGAACGCCTGCCGTCAAATCATCCTGTTTATACCGTTCCTCTTGATTATGCCGCATTTCTTTGGCCTCAAGGGAGTGTTTATCGCGCAGCCCATCGCCGATACCGGCGCCGCCATTCTCGGCCTCACCTTGATGAAGCTCGAGATGCGCAAGATGCCGCTTACTTGAACGTCACCAGCTGCTTGCCGCGGCCCACGCGCACAATGTACGTGCCCGCATGCGGCAAAGTCACCTTGGTCTCGGCGGAGTTCACTGTTCCCTGCTTGACAACGGTCCCCATCAAGTCCATGACCGCGAATTTCTTGGTCTTGGGTTTGTCGGAGCTCTCTTCAAAGACAATCGCGAAGGTGAACGGAGCCACCAGCTTGATTCTGAAGGTGGGTTCCGCGAAATCGGCTTCGTCATCGGAATCGTCATCCACATTCTTACTATCGCTGGAGCCCTTACTGTCCCCAGAACCCTTGCTGTCGCTAGAGCCTTTGCTATCGCTGGACGTTCCCGTAGAATCCGCTTTCTGAGCTTCTTCTTTTTCCTTCTCTTCATCTTCAATAAGAACTTCTTCCGTCTTGAAGAAGGACACGGTGACTTTTTGACTAGAACCAACGAGGGCGATGTCAAATTTTTGTACAGAGTCGCCTTTGTCCAGAGCGTCCAAAACAACAAATACCGTATCTACACCCGCGGGCCCCACGGTTCTTGTTACACCAGAAGAAACGTTCACAAGGCCGCCCGTTTCAGAAGTAGCGACAGCACGAATCTTTGCCGGCAACACCAACGCGTAGCTAAGGCCTGCGGCGTTTGTCAAATCCATTTTTAACGCACTATCGCAAACAGATGCGTCTGTACACGGATCTACATACGAAGATATATACAGCGGGACAGCCTCGCCCTCAAGCGCCCTAGATACAAACTGGTATTTGGTTCCCTCGGGAGTTATCGCGTCTCTAGTCGCAATGCCGAGCCCACCGTTGACTACAAAGGATATTTTATGCGTTTTATCACCTAGTTTCACTTGCAAGGCATAACGCCCCACATCAAGTGTACACTTTTCGCTATAAATCACAGGATTTGAAGAATTAGTGAGGTCGATGCAGCCATAATGCACAAGGCCTAATTCCAGTTGATTCTCTATAACTTTTCCGTCTTCTCCGAGCAAGGAGTACTCGAGCTCCATTTTTAATGGCTCCACAGTGCAAACTGTATCCATTTCTGGATCAGCACTCAAGCGACTCGCGCATCCCAGGTCCTTATACTGAATCGAGCATATGGAATACGAATCCCCATTCTCACTCTTAACCACCTTCAGTTCCGGCTTAGGCTGAGTAAAGTGGACATTTGTTTCGACCTTGACATTACTCATAGTCGTACGGCGATCGCAGAAGAACAAGTCAAAGTCATAAGATTGCCCCGGCACAAGCTTTCCACTTTTCCCCTTAAAAGAGTCCAGTTTTACAAAGCCCGGAGCAGCCATATGCGTACCGCCAAGATCCACCGCCAGCTGATTGTCGACAAATACCCAAATATCGTCATCACCGCGGATGCTAAAGATCTGGCCAGGCTGGTATACGAACCTGGAATGGGATTCAAAGCAGAAATGCTGGTTACGGCCACCCGTTCCCGACGCATTTTCTTTTGAAACCCAGCGGATACTTGCATTAGCCCCCGCCCCCGCCAATGTTTCTGTACCTTCTACTATCAAAGGCCAACCTGCGGGTCGGGAATCTGCACAATACGAGCCCCAGCACCATGCTTCGTTAAAACTTTCCGACATAGGCAAGTGCAGAATCGTATTCAAATCATCTCCGTCAGCATACAGTCCTTCGCAATTCATGCCACCGGACCATCCCGGGCCATTGCACAAAAGATCTTGGCGAGGGAAGTCTTCTTCAATTTCAGGATCAACGGCCCTCAGGTAGGGGTGCATGTATACGGGGCCTTCGGCGGTACGCTTGAATCTTGCATACGGAACAGGAGTCTGCGAGCTGGAAGCCAACAAAATCGTTTCATCCGTTGTAAGTTCCAGAGGGTAAAAACCTCCGACAATCGGAGTTCCCTCCCCCTGGAAATAATCCGAGTTAAACATCCACCGGTTTTTTTCTGTTTTTGTCAAAGGCAAGTCGTAACACGACATTTCGTTCACGCCATTCGTTTGATTGAAAAGCATGTTAAAGATTTCGTCACTGGGGAAGCACTTTTTGGCATTGGCGGAACCGGACAAGTGGGGCTTTTTATCGGCACCCAATGTATCCTTCACAATCCCCGTCGTAACGCCAATACAGTTTTTTACATAATCCTGAGCGACATTGGAACTCAGTCCCAGCGCCCCGTTTTGGCAGCCTTCCGTAGAAGGATAAACAGCACAAGAGAATGACGGATGCAGCATGGCGTCGGTATCGTAGATTACCGCCGAAAGCACATACGAGCATACGCCCTCCACCATAGGATCCGTAGTATAAATCCCTTGAGTATTGTTGTCCGGAATGTAGTTGGCATCGGAAACAAAGAAAATATTATCATTCAATTCAAACAGAAATCTCAAGGGTATAAGAGTGGGCTTCCCGGTCTCTTGTAAACCATTCAAGCCAAGACCTTCATCCGCAGTAATAGCATCGCTACGCAAAAAGAGAACGTCATTCGTCGCCTTTTCACCGAAAAACACGTAATAGTACCAACCGCAACGGTTCATGTCCACCTTCATGGGCTTTGCGGTCTTACCCCCGTCCAAGCTGATCATCGGGGACGAATTCATCCAAGCCGCATCTTCTGGAGGAGGCATAAAATAAACGTACTTGGCACCGGGAGGTTCTGAACTCACGACCGTGGTACCCGGCCTATCGGGACTTTCAAAAATATAAACGGAGTTGCCTTCACCTGGGCATGCAAAACCTTGGTTATTTTGCAGAATATTTGGATCATAACTTGAACTAGCCTCCCATTCCGTTACGCTCACATACTTAATCGGCGGAGTAGTGCCAGCACCAATATTAAACGAATTTGAATAACTATTCTGACCAATGGTTTCCAGTTTCGCTATATAAAAACCCGTCACAGCGTCTTTTTCAATTTTCACCGTATTGCCCATGTAAGTGGCCACATAAACATCCGCCCATGTATCCGGAGCCTTAAAATAGACGGTTCCCAAACAACTTGCAAATGCACTCTGCGTCCCCACGAGCAGTGCCGCTGTAAAAATTAAGCTATTTCCAAAATTTCTCATTTTATATCCCTCCATTACAAGAACCAGAACGTCAAATTGAATTGTCCCTGCCACGTTCTCGGAGCATCATCCGAATCATTCAACTTGGTCACGCCCAACACCAAACGCAGGCCAAAGTCCAAGTACTTGGAACCAATGCGTTGCATACGGCCTATACCAAGCGCAGCATCGAGTTCAAAGAAATCACAAGGATCTTCTTCCCTATAGGTATGGAATCCAAAGTCATCCTCGATTTTAGATTTATCCCTCGACTGGAAAGTGAGGGACGCCATTGGGCCCGCCTCAAAGAACATGATTCTAGGAATTTCAAATCGCATCAGCAATGGGATGTCCATGGTGAACTGCTTCAAGGAATATTCCAGGCTCAGGTCGGCGCGTTCCTTCTTTTTGCTGGCATCGTCCCATGTCAAAATCGCCGTCAAATCGGACTTGCCCTTGCCCTTGCGGTAGGCTGCCCCCATCTCCAAATGGAGGCCAAAAATTTCAGTCGGCATAAACAGCACGCTAAGACCAGCATTGGCGCCAATGCCCCAATAGTTTCCGGTCAGGTCGTCTACGCCAGCAACCTTGATGGAGTACCCGTCTGCGTGACGGTTCAACCGGTTCAGCCCAAGCGAAGTGTTATAAAAATCATTGTACGTTACGGCGCCATACACACCAAAGCGGAATCGCTTGCGAGCGGGTTCCGCAGGCTGCTGGGCAGATGCCGGTACGGCAGGCATTACAGCCACCGAATCAGACTCTTGCGGAACCTGAGCAGGGGCCGCCACAGGCGTCGGGGTCGGTGCAACGGGCTGTGGCGTGGGTGCGGGTTCAGCAACGGGTGCGGATTCTGCCTCGGGTACAGGTGCAGGGGCAACAGGCTCTGCCACCGGGACGGGCTCAGCAGGTTGCTGGGCAGATGCCGGTGCAGCAGGCATTGCCGCCACCGAATCAGACACTTGTGGAACGGGAGCAGGTTCCGCCGCAGGTTCCACCACTGGGCCAGGTTCCGCCGCAGGTTCAGCTACAGGTGCGAATTCTGCCTCGGGTGCAGGGGCAGCAGGCTCTACTACCGGAGCGGGTTCCGTCTCTAGTCCAAGTTCTGCCACAGGAGCCGGAGTCGGTGCAGCGGGCTGCGGGGCGGACTCGGCGGAATTCTGCGCAAAAGCCATTGCTGCAAGACAAATCACCAAAAACGACCCATTTTTCATTTTTTCTCCTTCACTATAGATTTTCATCCACGACAATATAAATTTTTATATACACATCACAATTATTTTTTATTTTCACTTACAACACAACGTGTTTCGACCACAAAGAGGCCCCATGCCCCCCTTAAAATTGCTCATTTTAGGCGTTTCCATCCCCATACTGTTGTCTTGCTCTAACGACACCGACGTCTCCACTTCCTACGAACTCATCGAGGACCAGGCCTCCTCGGGCAAGGACTCGTCTTCCTCGGGCAAGGACTCGTCTTCCTCGACCACTAAAACGTCCTCGTCATCCACAAAAAATTCCTCCTCAGGGGAGACTGCCTCTTCTTCATCATTAGAAAGCTCCTCGTCACAAAAGACGTCCTCTAGTTCCACAAGCGAGCCCACCAACGACTTTTCCATCACCTGCGCGCCGACTGAACCCACAGTCAACCTGGAAGACGACGTCCACTGGAAGCTCTCGTCATACGACCTTCCAGCCGTCGAAATCGCCGCAGCGACATTCAGCTGGACTTTCGACGACGGGACTCCCAAAACAGCAAGCTCTTCCGACGCATATGTTTCCTACACAACTCCTGGCAAAAAAACGGCCACACTCACGGTGTCGACAAAAAAAAGCGGAACCGCCACAACCAGTTGCTCAGTAATTATACCCAGCAATCCCATCACCGACTGCCAGTGCACAGCAGAAAAACGGTCCATTGACATCAAAACGGGAGAGAATGCAAAATGGCAGATTTCGGGTTGCAAGTCATCAAAAGACATCATTAACTACACCTGGGAAGGAGCGGGCGTCGCCGGAAACGGTGAATCGGCAACGGCAACCTTTACCAACAAGGGCGACATTTTGGCCCCGACGGTCACAGTAACGAACGAGGAGTACGGGATAGCAAAAGTCTCGTGCCCCGCTGTCACGGCGACCGATTCCGACACCCCCGACTACCTTTTGGATTTCAATGATTCCTTTTCAACTGAACGCATTAAAGTTCCCAGCGGAGCTTGCATCCAAATCCACGGGAGCTGGAGTACTCAATATTTCACACCGAAGCTTAACGTTACATGCGAATACAGTTCCTCGACTTACGACTTTGTAATGAAATTGTCCCATGAAGACAAAAACATAGACTGCCTCGGGAGTCTATTCTCAAGGTGCAGCATTTCTATCGGCACCGTCTCACTGGGCGAAAACGACTTTGGCGAAGTGTGCGTCACCATTTCTCCCGAAGACGGCACCCTCGCCAGCTGTATACTGGAACTTTAATAAAGCAAAAATCCCGCCACATTACGTGACGGGATCATTTTTAATAGCAAAAAAAACTAGAACAGCTTCTTGGCATCGGTAATTTCGCCGCCCTTCTCGTGGAAGAGCACGAGGGTACCGCCGTCCACCTTCACAAAGATGTCCTTCAAGGTGTTTACGACCTTAGATTCGTCAAAGCCAATCTCGTTCTTGGCTGTTTCGCCGATCACGATGCCGAAGTTCACCATGTCGGGAGAGCTAAAGCGCAGGTACTTCAAGAGGCCAGCTTCATCCTCCACGAGGTCGGTCGCGGTCAAGCGTTCAATCTCTTGCGGGTCGCGCGTGCTCACCGAGAGCGGGAACATACTTTCGCCAACGGTCTGCTTGGCGTTCAGGTAGAGGGTGTTCCCCACCATGAGGCTAATGGAATCGTCAAGCACCTGGCGCACTTCGATAATCACGTCGCACTGGGCAGACATTTCCTGGATTTCGAGCTTGGAGGGGCCGCAGGCGACAAGCGCCGCAGAGAGGATTGCCGCGAAGGCCACAAACAGTTTTTTCATCTTCATTCCTTGTTTTGGGGTTAATGAACCAATTCCAGCGAACAATATACAAAAGCGTGCAATCACTTCGCGAGGATCGCGAGGGCTTTTTGTATCAAATCGGGTGAAAGTTTAAAGATTTCGCTCAATTTCTCGACACGGACGCCTTCCTCAAGCCTCTCCATGCGCGAACCGTTCGCGTCGCGGGTCACGAGGTTCCCCTTTTGGTAGTAATACTGGATTCCGTGTTCGCGATCCAGGCGGTTGAGCACAGGGTAAGTCATCATCTCGCGGTAAAAGCTCTCGCTCCAGTGCAGCTTGAATTCCTCCACGGAGACTCCCGCAAGCGGGTACTCAAAGCGGAGCTTCATCGGTGCCGAGAGTCGACCGTCGGCATGCAGCGTGCCGCCCGTCCAAAGTTCCAGGGCGTCCTCGGCGGGCCGCACCAGGCGCACGCAGTTGGGCACCAGCGGGAACAGGGATTCCCCCGCGCCAAACGGCTTGGGGAGCGGGAGTGGGAGCGGTTCAAAAATCAGGTAGCCCGGATCGAAGAGATACGAGGTATGGAGTATGAGGTCGTCGGCCTTCGGCTGACTTTGAGGTAAGACAAGAGCGCAGTGGATGTTCTTCTCTTTTCGCTTGTGGCCCATCACCAGCCGCGGCTTTAAGCCCAGGTCCACAAAGCTCTGGTACAGGTGCCACGTCATGCTAAAGCAAGTGCCGCCGCCCATCCAGGTGTCAATGTCGTTCTGGTCGCTATCGTCCAGGTTGCGCGCCGCCGTGGCACTCCCCGTCGCATCGAGGCGTATTATTTTCGTGAGATTCTCGTATGTCACGTTCGAGAGACTGTTGCACAGGTCTAGAATCTTTTGCCAGGTCACCGGTTCCATATTACAAAGATAAAAAATACCTAACCAGCTTCGTCATCCTAAATGAACCCTAGCCCCTGCAAGGGGATAGGGAAAGTGAAGGACCCAGGTTTGAATAGCGGGACTGGATTCTTCGAGGCTTCGCCTCCCAGAATGACGTATTCCGCACTCATTTACTATATTATGCGCATGCTTGGAATAGAACAGAAAAAAGGAAACGACACTCACCTTTGCGGCCGCATGATTGCGTACGCGAGGATCCTCCCCTCCCCGGAAATGGACGGGAGCGGCACGCCCTTTGACGACCTGATCAAGAACGGGTTGCTCGCTCTCGAGGGCGACTTTAGAGCCGCGCCCCAAACGCCAAGCCGCAAAATGCTCAACAGCGCCATGGACGAAAAACTCAACAACATGCTCGCCACCATGGAAGAGAACGGCATGGAGATCCCTGAGAACCTCGATGTGGAAGCCCTGCGCGAACGCCTGCACGAGCTCAACAACATGGAAGTCATCCCCATCCCGGCACGAATCGGGAACTTTGAATCCGAGGCCGACATTTTAAACCAGGACGCCGACATTTACTACGTGGGCGAATTCCTCGGCGCAAACCAGGCGCACTTTTGCCTCACGACGCTCCCCATCTTTTACCAGGCCAAGTACCGCGAACAGGCGCGCGTCCAGGAGGCGGCCCTCCTCAACGAGATGCTCGCGCAAATGGAATCCAGCGATTTTGTGGACGCCGACACCCTCGAAAAAGACACCGAGGAACTGTTCCCCGACGGAGTCACGCTCAACACCTTCGTAGGCGACCTCTCCAAGCTTTTGAACATTCGCGTCATCCCGTTTTTGCTCGCCTGCGAAACCGACAGCGAATACGAAACGCAAATCGGGCTCTTCTATAACTTTATGAAGGACTACCCGCAGCAAATCGACGTTTCGCGGGTGGACCACGCCATCCGCAAGCTGCGCAAGCAAAGCGACAACCAAGTCGCGCGCACGCTCCTGGAACTGAGCTGCAAAAAAATCAACGCCATCTACAGCGAAAACACCAAGGCCGCCGAAGAACTCGAGGCCAAAATCGAAACGCTCTAGCCTCTTGAAACCGTCAACAGCACGGCCCCGAGCAAAATGACGGCAGTCGACATCACGAGCGTCGTGCGTTCCCTGCGGGTCGCATATTCGCCAAACGCGAACACGCCCCACAGCTGGTTCACCACCAGGTTCAACTGCAAAAGTGGGTAGCCAATGGCGTAGCCAAAAAATCCGTCCTCGGCAATGGCCCAAAAAATGGCGAGTGTACCGAACATCCAAAGGACACCCGCCAAAACGGCGAAGAGCGTGGGGACCTTGGGGAAACCGAATCCCTTGCCGCGCTTGAGCGTCATGACCGCGACCAGAACGAGGCTCGTGACACAAATGCCAAGCGCAAACGGCATCAAAAAATCCATGTCGGCAAGTCCACTGAACTTGAAGGGAATCAAGTAAGTGCCGAACACCGCGCCCGAGAGCAGCGAGCGCCAGTTCTTCAAAATGGACTGCTGCTTGGGAGTTTGAATGTAGATGCCGCCCAGCATGCAGGCAATAGCCGGAATCGAAAAATAAAGCTGAGTCGGTTCGCGAAAGAGCACCACGCCGGTAATGAACGAGAGCAAAATGCTCACGCACATGGAGCGAAGCCCCGTGCCCGCGAGGTCGGCCTCGGCCTGCACCGCCCAAAAGCAGAGCGCCCCGCCAATGACCCAGATGGCACCGCAAAGGAGCCCCACCGGCGCGAGGCTAAAGTGCCCGGTAACGGCGGCAATGGAGAGCGAACAAAGTAACGCACCTACCGACATGGCGGCAAGGAACGCCCAGGAGGAATACTGCGGCCACTTTTTGAGCGGCACCATGTAGGTACCGAACGCAAAGATCCCAACAAACACACCCAGAACGCTTAACGCACTACTTTCCAATGCAGAACCCCGCAAAAATTGACTGTAAAATATCCTCGGACGAAATTTCGCCCGTAATGCTCTGGAGCGAGCGGCGCACCAGCTGCATTTCAAAAGCTAACAATTCCACTGCCGGGCTTGTACGGATCAGGTCCAGCGCGCGGTCAATTCCCTTCAAAGCTTCCTCGAGGCAAGCCTTTTCGCGTTCGCTTGTAATCCACAAGTCCTCGGTGTTTTCGGTAGACTTGAAAAGGCGGGCGTTCATCTCTTTAGAGAGCTCCTCGAGCCCGTAGCCCGTCTTTGCCGAAACGGCTATGGATGGCGCGGCCAGGGATATGCCCTCGGCATTGGGCAACCCACCCACCAGGTCCTGCTTGCTCAACACAACCAGGTCGGGGTTGAACTCCTGCTCCGCATCGGCCACAGGGAGGCTTCCGTCCACCACGCAAATCTTGAGGTCGGCTTCTTCTAGGACCTCCCTGCTCTTTTGCATGCTCAAGGCATCCAGGGCGTCGGTCGCCGTGGCGGCAATGCCAGCGGTATCGACCAGCCTAATTTCGCCACCCGCCAAAAAGAGCCGCACTTCCACAAAGTCGCGCGTCGTTCCCGGGACGCTGCTCACCAAAATGCGGTCCTCGCCCAAAAGCGCGTTCACCAGGCTCGACTTTCCTGCGTTGGGGGCGCCGTACAAAACCGCGAGTGGGATTCTCGAGACCGAGGCCTTGCTGCGGAAGCTCTTGAGAATGCTCTCCACGTTCCCGCGAATGGCGGCAAGCTTGCCTTCCCAGCCGGCATAATCGGGGTCGGCCTCCTCTTCGGCAAAATCCACGTCCAATTCCAAACGCGCCGAGATGTCCTTAATTTGTTCGGTAAGGAGCTTCACTTTTTTGGAGAGGGCGCCGCTCAACAGACGGTGGGCGTTTTTTAGCTCGGCGCGGTTTGCGCTGTGGATTACGTCGGCAACAGACTCCGCCTGCGAAAGGTCCATCTTGCCGTTCAAATAGGCGCGGCGCGTGAATTCCCCGGGTTCCGCCAAGCGCACTCCCGGCACCCGCCGTATCGCCTGCATAAGTTCGCGCGCAATCAGCGGGTTCCCGTGCGGGTACAGTTCCAGCACGTCCTCGCCGGTGTAGGAATTCGGGCCTTCAAAAAACAGGTAAAGCAGCTGGTCAATGACTTCGCCGCGGCATTCCTCGGCATCGCCCTCTTTCAAGGTGCTACGGGCAGTCCCCAGGGCGGCACGGCGCGGTTCCAAATCCGCGGCGGCGCGTTCCCCAAACAGAGCCCGCACCACATCGCGCACGCGAGAACCGCTCACGCGGAGCGCGGCAACGGCCGAAACCCCGGCCGGGGTCATGGGGGCGACAATCGTCTGGGAATCCATAGGCTCAAATTTAGAATTATATTTACAGGCATATGTCAAAATTCAAGATTATTGCAAAAAATATAAGCGACATCACGTGCCACGCCATAGTCCGTGACGACGGTTGCGAATTCGAAGTCTTTACCGGCTACGGTGCTGGACTCAACGCCTGGCGCGTGCCCGCGGGCAGCACCAAGCTCGACCTTCTGTTTGGCTACCGCGAAGGCGACGACGTCTACAAAATCGGCCCCGACACCAATGCCGGCTGCAGGCTCTGCCCATGGCCCGGACGCACCGCCTACGCCAAGTTCACCTGGGAAGGCAAAACCTACCGGCTTACAAACAACGTAAGCTGGGCGCCGCACGCCCTCCACGGCTTTTTGCAAAACAGGCCCTGGCAATTCCAAAGCTTTGAAAGCGATTCCAGCAAGGCCGTCGCCGTATTCACCTGCGATTGGCCGGGCGACTTTGGCGGATTCCCCTTCCCGTTCCACGCCGAGAACCGCGTGACCTTCACCGGCGAAAGCTATACGGTGCAGTCCAGCGTCAAGAACATCGGCAAGGCACCCATGCCCTATTCCGAGGGCTGGCACCCGTATTACTCCATGGGCGAAAAAATCGACGGAATCACCATGACACTCCCACCCTCCGAATTCTCGGAACTCGACCCGGCGGACATACCCACGGGCAAAACCCACCCCGACACCCGTTTTGTAAAAGGACGCGCCATTGCCGACGAGTTCATCAACGACTGCTTTTGCTTGGACGACAAGGCTACAGACGCATCCGACGGCTCGGCACACGTTTTGCTCTCCGGTAAACACGGCAACCTCACCATTTGGCAACGCCCCGGGAAAAACGCCTACAACGCCATCCAGATTTACACACCGCCCGACCGCATGAGCATCGCCATCGAACCCATGACCGCCGCCCCCGACGTGCTGAACCACCACAAAGGGCTCATCGTTCTTGCCCCCGGCGAAACGGCCTCCTTTGAATTCGGCGCCAAGTTTCTTAAATAATGCTTACAAAACGCAAAATTTCGCCCAATTTCGATAATTTTTACGTTTAGAATCTTTCAACACTTTTCCCGCCCCGTCTCAAAAAAACGACGTTTTTAGGGGTATTTAAACATATTTTAAAAGCAGTCAAAAACAACAGGAGTGTATCCATGGATGTTAAAAAGTTTTTAGTCGCCTTCGGCCTCGCCGCAACAACCGCAACATTCGCAGCCCAGTACGAAGCCGAGGACGCGACCCTCGAAAACGGGGCTACCGTCTCGAGCAACGCGAACGCCTCCGGCGGCAAGTTCGTCGAAATGAAGGGCGGCGATATTTCGTTCAACGTGACCGCCGAAACCGCGGGCAAGTACACGCTGAACGTGCGCTACAAGGCCGGCAGCGAAAAGACGAACCACATCGTGGTGAACGGTTCCCAGTCGGGCGACATGGTGTTCGCCACCGCCACCGCCTTCACCGACAACAAGACTGCCATCACGCTCAAAGCGGGCGCCAATACCATCGCTATCACCAATTTCTGGGGATGGATTGACGTGGACTACATCGAGATTACCGAATACGAGAACGTCGCCTTCAACATCTGCAACGCGCCCGTCACACCGAACGCGACCGAGAGCGCCGTCAAACTCTACAACTTCCTCGTGAACAACTTCCAAAAGAAAGTCATCTCGGGCATCATGACCGGCGACATGACGAACTACACCGCCGGCGCCGCGTTCGACACGCACCCCGACGTGGCCGATATCTACACCCGTAGCGGCAAAAAGCCCGCCCTGGTCGGCCTGGACTTCCTCTTTGCCACCGGCCCCAACGCAAGCGGCAGCTGGAACAAGGAATACACCGACAAGGGAATCGCCCTTGCCAAGGACCTCTGGAAGAAGGGCGGCATCCCGGCATTCACCTGGCACTGGAAGGACCCCCTCGACGAAGTGGACGCCTTCTACGCGAACCAGAACGCCGCCGGCGAAGGAAAGGAATACACCACGTTCGACTTTACCGAAGCATTCGTGAAGGGAACCACCTCGTGGGACACGCTCTCTGCCGCCTACAAGGGAATCATCGCCGACATTGACTACATCTCCGAATACTTCCTCGACCTGCAAAAGGACGGCGTCGCCGCCATCTTCCGCCCGCTACACGAAGCCGGCGGCACATGGTTCTGGTGGAGCACGCACTCGGGCAAGCAATTCGCCGCCCTCTACCGCCTGGTTTACGAACGCATGGTGTTCAAGAACGGCGTCAAGAACCTGGTGTGGGTATTCAACCCGCAAACTGCGAACCTCACTGACTGGAACCCGGGTGAGACCTACTACGACGTACTCTCCATCGACATCTACAATAACGACAATGACAACTCCAGCAACGCCGGCGCCTTTGACGATTTCAAGGCAAAGTTCGGCGTGAGCAAGGTGCTAGCCCTCTCCGAGAACGGTCCCATCCCCGACATCACCAAGATGGAAGAAGATCAGGCGATGTGGAGCTGGTGGATGCCGTGGTACAGCACCTGGGGCGGCAAATGGCCCGGCCAGACCTCCAACGAAGTCTGGAAATCCAACATGGAAAACGAGAAGGTCCTCACCATCGATAAAATGCCCGGCTGGGATAACTACACCGTGGCAAATAGCGGCACGCAGACCTGCAAGACGGCAAGCGAAGGCGCAAACTTTGCGGCAGACACCTCCAAGGCAAACGGCGCAAAAGACTACAAGATGCAGGTCACGTATTCCAACCTGACCACGGACGGAGCCCTCATCAACTTCACGAAGCTCCCGGACCTCTCCGCAAGCAAGTCCATCTCCGTCGACATCCAGGTGAACGGTTCCAGCACCGCAGCGGAAGGCGCATGGATTGGCCTCGCCTTCGTTAGAAACGGCATGGAAGACAAAGCCTGGACCTGGGAACAGTCCTTGAGCGACGGCTGCTGGATTGAATTCGGCGGTTCCAAGAACTGCACGTTCGACATCACGACCTACAAGGACGATGACGGCGTCGAACACCCGATTGACGTGGACAACCTCTTCTCCGTCGTGTTCGTCTTGAGCGCCGAAGGCTTCACGGGCAACATCACCTTCGACAACATGGTGACGGACGACGAAAAAATCGTCTCGGCGTTTGACGCCAAGAAGGACCTCTTCAGCGTTTCCGAAGGGAGTGAGGACTTCGTGAAAGCCATCGCCCTCGTCGAGGAAATCCAGGAACCCTCGGCCATCAGGACCGTTGCCGCCAAGGCTAGCTCCGCTAGGTTCTCTGTGCAGGGCGGCAGCATCATGCTTGCCACCTCCACCTCGGGCAACGTGGCTGTCGACGTATTCGCCATGACAGGCAAGCACGTGGCCACCCTCTTTAACGGAAATCTTGCCGCAGGCACTCACGCCTTCAGCCTTGCCGACATGCCCAAGGGCCAGTACATCGTACGCGTCAAGGGCAATGGAATCGCAGCCACGCAACCGGTGAAGATCCGCTAATCTCGAGTTTCTTTTACTCCATTCCATAGCCGCAAAACCCACCCGTTTTGCGGCTTTTTTTGAAGTAAAAAAAACGTTCCCGTGTCCGCGAACACTTGACTTTGATTTTATGGAATATATTTTTAGAAGGACTGGAAAAAACAGCCAAAAACAAATGTGTTTGGGCCCCGCAAGGGACTTTAGGGAGATAAAATGAATAAAATAGCAAAGGCCACCATCGCGGTCTCTTTACTCGGCGTAACCGCGTTCGCCGAACCCACCATCTACGAAGCCGAAAAAATGGAAGGCCTGCCCTCGACAGCGACTGTCGTCGACAGCACCGGCTATTCCGGTGGCAAGTACGTGAACCCGGGATCGACTCCGCTCACGTTCAGCATCGACATCAAAGAGACGGCCCTCTACGACATCGCAGTCGCCGTGCGCATCAAGCAGTATGACTGGACCACTTCCAAGATTCTCGTGAACAACGTGGAGGTCGGCTCCGCCCTCACCAACCCGCGCAACTGCGACTCCAACTACGTGGTCGCGACCATCGCCAAAATGAAGGCGGGCAAGAACACCGTGACGGTCGGGAACGGCGCCATCGGCGTCGACTACCTCTCCATCGAAAAGCACCCCGACTTAGAGTTCAAAATCAGCGCCACCCCCGTGACGCCGGGAGCAACGCCCGAGGCTCAAAAAGTCTACTCCTTCCTGGTCCAGAACTTTGGTAAAAAGACCTTGAGCGGCATGATGATCAGCGACCAGAACTTCAACTACGATTACGCCAACATGAAGCTGATCCCGCCGGGAGGCTGCACGCCGCAAGACTCCTGCAAGTACAGCGACGAAGAAGTCTCCTGGAAAGGACAAACCGACATCAAGACCTTCTACGAGTATAGCGGCCACTACCCCGCCATTGGCGGCTTCGACATGCTCTTTGCGGCAGGCGGCCACAGCGACGAAGGCTGGTTCAAGGGCTATTCCGAGAACAACCTGCTCATGGCCAAGGAACTCTGGGACATGCACGGCATCCCCACTTTCACCTGGCACTGGAAAGTGGGCGAAGACACCGTATTCTACACGCAGAACAACGGCTTCCGCAATGCGGGCTGCACCGAGGGCGTGCGCGGCACTGCCGAGAACAACACCTGCTTTGACTACCGCAAGGCATTCAAGGATTCCACCTGCAAAGACGTGGACACGGGTTCCAAGGTATACAAGGATATTGTTGGCGACATCGACAAGGTATCCGCCCTCTTCCAGGTACTACAAGACCAAAACGTGCCGGTGCTGTGGCGTCCGCTCCACGAGGCGAGTGGCGGCTGGTTCTGGTGGGGAGTCGCGAGTGCCGAGTGTTACGTACAACTTTACAGAATTGTGTACGACCGCATGGTCAAAACCAACGGGCTCAAGAACCTCATTTGGGTTTGGAACATCAACACCGACCCCGCATTCGGTTACGATTACAACGCCCTGAACGCCGCCTGGTACCCGGGTGACGACTACGTGGACGTGGTGGGTGTCGATATTTACGACCCGCTCTTGGACCACAATTCCGCCGCCAACTACTTCAACAAGATTGCAAGCGACGTGGGAACAAGCAAGCTCATCGCCCTCACCGAGAACGGCGCCATTCCCGACATCGACAGCATCGCCGAAGACAAGAGCTATTGGAGCTACTGGATGACCTGGAGCCAGACCTGGAATGGACAATTCCTCGACAAGACTCCCAAGGACATGTGGAAACGCAACATGGAAGACGAGCGCATCGTAGCCATTGAGGACTTGCCGGACTGGGGCTCGATCACCACGGCATACAAGAACCGCGCCAGGGCGGTGCGCGACGCCGGTCCGTTCACGCTCTCGGCAAATGGGACGACCCTCTCCGTCACGGTCCCCACTGGCAACGTGAACATCGCTGTTTACGACATGCTGGGCCACTTTGTGGTGCAGCTGAACCGGGGGATTCTCCCCAAGGGAACCTACAGCTACAGCCTGGAAAGCCTTGCCAAGGGAAGTTACGTAATCCGCGCCAAGGCGGGCGCAGAGTCTCGTATAGAAATGCTCCGCGTCAAATAGCGGGGCACCCCTTTTTCGCTAATTTCTATATTGCTCTTATATGAGCGAAAAACACCCTCTTTACTTTACCATCCACGGTCACTTCTACCAGCCACCGCGTGAAAATCCCTGGACTGGCGTCATCGAGAACCAGCCCAGCGCACGCCCCTTCCACGACTGGAACGACCGTATCGCCAGCGAGTGCTACAGCCCCAATTCCGCCAGCCGAATCCTTTCGCCGCACGGTAAAATTGTCGACATCGTCAACAACTACGACTACATGAGTTTCAACATGGGCCCGACGCTCATGGGTTGGATCCGTACCAACACGCCCGACACCTACAAGCGCATTCAAGAGGCCGACAAACGCAGCGCCGAACGCCTGAACGGGCACGGCAACGCCATCGCTCAAGTTTACAACCACATCATCATGCCCCTCGCCAGCACGCAAGACAAGCGCACACAAATCCGCTGGGGCATCGAAGATTTCAAGTTCCACTTTGGCCGCATGCCCGAGGCCATGTGGCTCGCCGAGACGGCCATCAACTTCGAGACGGTCGTGGAACTCATCAAGGCGGGTATTAAATTCACCATCCTCTCCCCCACGCAGGCAGACAGTTTCCGCAAGTTTGGCGACGAAGAATGGACCGGGTGCAGCAACACCGACATCGACACCACTCGCCCCTACCGCATTTACCCGCGCGACAAGGAAGGTAACCTTGTTTGTGACGGCTACCTGGACGTGTTTTTTTACAACCCGTGGCTCTCTTCGGCGGTCGGTTTCGAGCATCTGCTCCGTGACGCCGGCGTTTTTGGGCGCCGCATCGCCGACGCCTGGGACGCAAACCGCGAAGAAGCTCAGCTCGTGAGCATCGGGACTGACGGCGAGTCGTACGGACACCACGAACCATTTGGCGACATGTGCGCCGCCTGGCTCTACAACCGTTACGCCCCCGAGAACAACATGGTCCCCGTCAACTATGGTTGGTTCCTCGAAAAATTCCCGCCGCAACACGAAGTGCTCCTCAAGAATTTCCACGGCGAAGGCTGCGCCTGGAGCTGCGCCCACGGTGTAGGACGCTGGTACAGGGACTGCGGCTGCTCAACAGGCGGTGGTCCGGACTGGAACCAAAAATGGCGCGGACCTCTGCGCGACGCCTTCAACCACCTCAAAAAACTCGCCGACGACGTTTATGTCCGCGAGTTCGAAAGAATCTCGGCAATGAACCCGTGGGACGCCCGCAACGCTTACGTCGAGACCTTGGTCGCCCCCGAGGACCAATCCCGTGTGGACCAGTTCCTCCAAAAGATCCTTCTCCATCCCGAGAACACCGACGACCGCGCCAAGGCAATCCGCCTGCTCGACATCCAAAAGTTCTGCCTTTTCAGTTTCACCAGCTGCGGTTGGTTCTTCAACGACATCGAGGGTCTGGAGCCCGTGCAGAACATGCGTTACGCCCTGCGTGCCATGGAACTCCTGGAACCGTTCCTGCCGCTTGGCCACAACATCAAGAGCGAAATCCTGAGCATCCTCGCCCGCGCCACCAGCAATGAACACAAGTGGAACGGCGCCGAGGTATTCACCCGCTACGCCGAAGACGACGTGCCTGTGATCATCAAAGAGATGGCGGAACGCGCCGCCATATTCCACCTGGAATTGGAAGACGGCTACCTCGACAAGGATTCCCGCATTACCGCGACCAAGATTTCGAGCCGTCGCCGTCAAACCCTGGTGCGCACCTCCTACGAGGACTCCCTCATTGGCGAAAAGCGCGTCACCACGAACCTGGTGATTACCGATGCCCTCGGCCGCATCAACATTGTCGCCGCCATGGGAGAAATCGAGCAGAACGGCCTCAAGTTCGTCGAGAACCCGAACATGGGCACCGAAGAACTCAAACGCCTGTTCCCCACCGCCTACGTGGTCCGCATGCGCGACCTCATGAGCGATTCGCTCAAGCGAATCAACACGCTCTCCACGCAAAAGCACCTGACCAATCTCACGGAATCGTTCTCGAATTTCGCCTTGAATCACGGCATTTCCATCGACAGTCTGGCCGACCCCGACCACACGCTGCCCGATACCATGCGCAAGATCCTCTCGCTCGAACTGAACGCCCGCATCCACTATGCCGCGCTCAAGCTGCTCGAGGAGCCCAGCGACGCCCTCGTCAAAGAGATCAAGGACCTTGTCGACGAAGCCAACGCTCTCGACACCAAGCCGAGCTTTGGCGGCACGGGCCGCATGTTCTTCCGCAAGCTCTCGACACTCATCGAGACCGTCGCCAAGAACCTCGACGAATCTACCGTCAAATACATTACCGACCTCATCACCGTCGCCGATTGGCTGCAACTGTACATCGACAAGACGACCCTCGAAAACAAGGTGTTCGGCTTCTACAGGGAATTCAAGAAGTCCCCGACAGGCAAGTTTGCCGCCCTGAAGCCGATGTTCAGCTGGCTCAACTTTGAGGTCGAGAATGTATAAGTTGTCCGAGGTCCCGCTCCTTTCTGCCAAGCAAATCGACGAACGCCTCGAGACTCTCGCGGCCGAAATCAAACCGTATGATTTTGACTGCGTCGTTTCGGTCCTTACCGGTGCTTTCACCTTTACCGCGGACCTTTGCCGTCGCATTGCCACGCCCAAGATGCGCGTAGCCTTCATCAGGGCAGCAAGCTATGGAGCCTCCACAGAATCCAGCGGCACATTGAAAGTCTCCGGGCTCGACAAGATTGACATCAGGGGCAAAAAAGTGCTCCTTATCGACGACATCCTCGACTCGGGCCGCACCATGTTCGAACTCACAAAAAAATTGGCCGATTTGGGCGCCAAGGAGTTCAAAACGTGCGTTCTTTTGAACAAAGAGTCCCGTCACGAAGTCGACATGCACGCCAATTTTGTAGGTTTTAACATAGAGAACCAATTCGTGGTCGGCTATGGCCTGGACTATGCCGACGACTACCGAACCCTGCCCGATATCTGGACACTGGTGGAGGCATAATGGCAAACAACGATTTTGATGACGTAAGGCTCCATGCAACCCAAACGTTCGCCGCCGTCGAACGCCAATACAACAAGATTGGCCGCGGCAAGCGCTTACTCATCAAGGGTGGAGTCTGCCTTCTGTTCTTTATTGGCGGTTTTATCACCTGCAGCGTAATGAACGACGTCCCTACCGAGGGCGTCATCGAAAAAATCGCAGCACAGCCCGACCTCAAGAACAAGTGCAAGGGCCGTTACGACCGCCCTATGGAATACGCCATCATGCACGAGTGCATTTTTGCCAAGGGAACCCCGAGCAACGAAAAAAAACTGGTGCAGCGAATCAACTACTGCACCTGCGCCCTGCAAAGCGTGCAGGCTAAAAAGCCCTACCAAAAAATGTTCGAGAACAACCTGGTCGACTTCACGTTCAAGATCCGTGAAGAGGACCTTTGCCAAGACGACAAGGTCATCCCCACGCTCGACCCCGAAGACGGGCAAAAGAAATAACCATTTGCCCCACCCAACGGACACGGCCTACTTCGCCATGTACTTGCGGAGCACCTTGCCGCCAATCTTTGTGTATTCCACGACAATGACTCGCGAGGCGGGCATGTTTATAGGCTTTGCCGTGCCCGCATAAAGCGCGCGTCCCTGCATATCGAATATACGGAAGAATCCCGCCTCCACCTCGGTCGAGCGGTTCATTGTCAGTATAGCCTGCGGATCCCCGGTGCCGCTGCTGCTTTCTTCGCTGCTACTCGACATCGCAACGCTGCTACTGCTCGAAAGGACCTCGGAAGCGCGCACGCCGAACGTCACGAAGCCGCTCATCCATGTGAGTTCCGAGTTGTCGGTCACGACCGCCACGGCGGAGTATGTCCCGGCGGGCAAATCCGGCACATTCACCGTATACGGGGCTGCCGTCGAGGAACCCACCAAGGTATTGCCCACATAATAATCGACCTTCTTAACACTGCCATCGGCATCGCTTGCGTTTGCAGTCAGCGTCACTATCTCGCCCGCTTCAAAAGTCTTGCCCGCGGCAGGGGTCGTCATGGCGACCGTCGCCGCCTTGTTGCTCTGTCCAAAAGCCTGGTTGTATTCGGGCATCTTGCCGTAACGGCCACCCACGCCCACGAGGCTCGGGATTTCCTTCGGGATATTCGCCACCGTGCGCTTCTCAAAACTGTAACTCGGGTTGAACGTCGCCGCATTCGGAACGCCCTGCGTCACAGTACCGTTGTAGCGATGCTGCTGCTTGGTGCCGCTCCCGAACGTGACTCCGCTAAAGTACACATAGCCGTTGTCGCCCCATTCGGCCAAATAGCCCTGGCCGTTGTCAATGTAGCTGTTCTCGTAGCGCACGTAGGCCTTCGCATTTGCGCTGTGGCCGTTTGCACCCGCAATAAAGAAGCGGTTGTAATCCACGTACTGGTTGTACAGATGAACCTGCGAGCCGTTGCTTTCGCCGGTCACCTTCGGCACACGGCCGTAGGTATTGTGCCAGTAGTTGTTCGCATAAGTCAGGTGGGCATCTTCGACAAGCGCCATGTAGGGGTCGGTTCCCCAGCAGTTGTATTCGTTCGCACCGTCGAAATCCAGGTAGCTGATGGTCGCGTCGTCCACGAATTCCATGTCCATGCCGTCACTGATCCACTTGTAACTGATGTGGTCAGCCCAGAAACCCTTCACATGCTTCGACGCAGTGCCTACCGTTTCAAGGCCGTCGCCTCCTTCGATCAAGTGCGGGTTCACATCGTAAATGGCGAGGTTGCGGTAAATGTGGTTGTAAGAACCTTCATTGCTACGCACCACGATAGATGCGCCGCGCAGGTTGGCCCCGCGGCCCATGCCCACAAGGCTCTTATTGGGCTTAGTCGTAATCCAGTTGCTCCACGCCTGCAGATTGTCCGACTCCTTCACGATTTCGAGTCCGGATTCGCCGAGGCTTGCGCAGCTGTTCTTTTCGAAGGCGATGCGGTAGAACTTGTTCGTCTTGCCCGTCACGCGGTTCTTCTCGCTGCAGGTCGTGCGGCACCAGGTTCGTCCTTGCCTGTTCGCCTCGGTCACGGCGTTGCGCATCTGCCTAAAGTCGTAAGTTCCCTCGGGTACCACGATGGTCAGAGCATCACTGTTCTGCAGGTACTTGCGTATGCTGGCGGAATCGCTTGCAAAAACGACATTGCCTTGCTGCCCACCTGTCACACCGGCGCCAAAGCCCTCGGCCTTCACATAAAAGGTGAAAAGCAGTACAGCGACCGGATCCTCTTCGCTCGCGGTCCAAATCCACTTGGACTCCGTCCCGCTTGCAAAGCCGTTCAGGCTGCCACCACTCGGCATGGCCGTATTTGCATAGTTCAGCGTCGTCGCGCCTCCCCATTGGCTCAAATCGCGGCCTTTGTTTTTCCACGAGGCGTTCGAAACCACCGGTTTCGACTTCCAGCCGGAACCGCTGTAATACGACTTGTCCAAGTCATCGATTTGCACCAAGACACCGGGAGCGCCGTTTCCATTCACTCCAACAACAGAAACAGCGTTCTCTCCCGGGAGAAAGGTGAACGGGACAAAGCGCACCCGGCCCGCCTGGTTGTCCTCCGCCAACAGCTCGCCATTCACGTAAAGGCGATAGCCGCCATCGGCCACAATCCAAACGCCGGGGCCTTTTCCCGCATTATAGGTGGCGGCAATGAGCTGCGAACCAACCTTATCCCCGCCACCATAGCTTGCATCCGTAGGGAGCGAAACCACTTCCGATGGCGACACAGCCGCATTGCCTATACCGAACGCGCACACCAAAGACGCGCCGGCCACCCATTTACCCATATCACTTAACTTCATAAATCCACCTTTTTACAGACAACGGGGCAAAATTGCCATTATTCGTCTGATTTACTAAAAATCTAGCCTCAAAGAGCCATTTTCACCACTATTTTCTTGTTCAACCCTATTTTACCGTTGTTCATGGACAACGCAAAACACAGGGCACTGCACCGCTTTTATTTTGGCTTTACTTAAATTTAAAGGTATGAGCGAGAAACCGACGCAAAAAAAAGTCTTTGAGTACCTGGACTACCGGGAATTTCTCAAGGACTACTATACCCAAAAAAAGGCCGCCAATCCGGCTTTTTCGTTGCGCGTATTCTCCGACAAAATCGGTTTCAAGGCCAAGGACTTCATTAGTCGCGTGATGAACGGCGAAAAGAACCTTTCGGACCAAAGCATTCCCAAGGTGGCAAGCGGGCTCAAGCTGAGCAAGCACGAAACGGAATTCTTTATGGCGCTGGTCAGGTTCAACCAGGCCGAGACCATGGAAGACCGCAACGCCGCCTTTGAAGAAATGCAGGCAGTCCTCAAGGTCGTCCGCTTCGCCGAGAAGCAGCACTTGCTGGGGCATTGTCAGTACATGGTCTATTCGCACTGGCGCCACCTCACCATCAGGAGCCTCATCGGCATGTACGGCTTTGACGGCGACTACGACGCCCTCGCCAAGCAGGTGCACCCGAAGGTCACCACCGAAGAGGCCAAGCAATCCGTGCGACTGCTTGAGGAATGCCAGCTGATCAAAAAGGACGCCAGCGGCAAGTACGTGCTCACCGAGAGCGCCATCACCACCGGCGACCGCACCTCAAAACTCGCCCTGCGCGGCTTCCACCAGCATTGCCTAAAGCTCGCCGCCGACAAGGTGTTCCAAATGCAATTCGCCCTGTTCCAAGTGGGCGGTAAAAAGTAATTCCCTAAAAACCAAAAAGCAAAAGGCCTCCACACGGAGGCCTTTTAGCACTTCTAAAAAAACTACTTCAGAACAATGCGCTGGACTTTAAGTAGCACCCTGCCGACGGTCACGCGCACCACGCGGGCGCCACTGCCCAGGCCCGAAAGGTCGAACCGTCCTTCCGCCCCGTCAAAGCCGTAGCGGGTCAATTCGTTGCCTTGCAAGTCGAACACGCGAAGCGTCTTTGCCCCAGCGCTCGGGGCTCGCACATTGAGCACACGCCCATCGAGGTCCAGCGAACACGCCGCATTCAGCGAGACTTCCAAAATCGCGGTCGTCGAGGAGTCCCCCTCCATCGAGGAACTGCTGGAGGAAATCGGCCACCAGACCATGCTGGAACTGCTCGAAAGTTCGGCCACGCTGCTCACCGGTTGCACACTACTGGAACTTCTCCACACACTAGTACTGCTGGAACTTGCCACCGCCCAGCTGCTGGAGCTCACGACACTTGCACTACTACTGCTCACTGGGGCAACGCTACTGCTGCTCGCCAGTTCCGGGCAGCTGTTCACGCCCACCGACTGCTTTGTGGAGAAGCAAACCCGGTCATTGCCGGACTTTAGCATGTTGTACACGTTGTAGCGGCTCGAGAAGGTGGCCATGGTCCTGCGCGGCGGATTCGAGGCGCTGAACTGCTTTGTACCCGAATTGCTTCCGCTGCCAACGAGCGTCGCCGCAAGCGTGTAACGCCGAGCATCGCCCTTGTTGGGGAAGTAGTCCCAGGCATCACTGGTGTAATTGACATACCAAATGTACACGCCGGTCTCGGCGCTTTTGTTGTCAAAGTCGGTGCCCGAGATTTTGGAGTCCCAGCCAATGCCGGGGCGATACTCGATCACATAGAATTCATCCTGATTCGAGGGGTTGGTAATGGAGTACGCCTTGTTCGCATCGATGTTCGGCAAAACATAAACGTCGTCCGATTCCTTAAGCTCCTCGATTTTCATCCAACCCATGGATTCCCTCTCAAAGGCACTGTACTTGGGAGGCCGACGCCCCTGTCCCCCCGTACTGTAACTATAACCGTTGTACATACCCTGGGTCATTACATCGTACGGCGATGGCCCAGGGACCCATTCATCCTCGTAGTTCGAATAAAAATCGGGCAGCCCAAGCACGTGGCTAAATTCATGGGTCATGACGCCAATGCCATTGTTCGCGCCGTCGTCCGCCAGCTGCGCAATCAAAAAATACCGTTCGAACTTGTAGCCGTTGTACTTGGTATAGCGGTCATAGACCGAGTACCAGTACATGTGCCCCCACATACCCGTATTTTTTTCGGGCCCGGCCATCACAATGCCAAAACCGTCTATCACCTTGTCGCCATCGGCGTCGTATTTGTTGAGGTTGGCGTCGCCTATGGCGGCAGCGCCCGCCTTGACAACCGCCTTCACAAAAGAACCCTCATCGGAGCCCGCCGATGCCATATTGACATTAACCTTCACGGGGACCATGTCGAACGTCGGCCTAAAAATATTATTCGACGATACCTTGAAGTAGTCACGAATGCTGCCGTAATGGGAGTCCTCGGAATAGCCTTCCTTGTTGCACTGGTCGTTGTAAGCAGCGACCTCGGCATCCGAGAAGGTGCGCTCATCGGTGCCGTCGTTCGAGGTCACCAAAAAAACGGGGAATCGTACTTCCCCCTTGGTAAAGGTGAACGGTTCGGGGCGGTACATCACGGGCACCGAAGACTCCTGCGCAGGCACCTTGTGGTTCAACCTGAACCCTTCCATAAGGCGCTTTTGCTGGTCGGGGTAAGCATCTGGATGCTTTTCGCGATGCCTAGCGAGCATCTTGTAAAGATTCTTGGATTTCAAGAACGCCGTCGCCTTTACGGAACGGGCATCCACATTCTCCGCCTTAAATTCCGAAGGTTCCGCATTCTCGTCGGCAAACTTCCTAAAACCGTCCTCGTCCTTCAAAACCAGGTAACCATCGGAAGTCGTCTCATAATGGTAGTTTTCGTCCCCGTGTTCAAAGACCGAGACTACGCTGCCATCCGGCTGCTGTTTTAGAATCAAGAAGGGATTTGCGGGGCGGGCAAACGCCCCCGCACAAAAAACCAAACAAATAAAACCAACTATAATGTGTCGATTCATTTCCATTACCTCAAGATGAAAATATATCAACGCACTTTATTGAGAGCAGCCCCCAACGAATTAACGTGTAAAAACCGTGTTTTTTACACGCAATTTACATACCCTAGTGATTCTTGGGCGCAGAAACACGGCGGCCCTTCAAGTCGTAGAAGCGCTCGCGCGAAAGCACGTTGAGTTCCGGCTCCCCGTAAATGTTCTTGCGTACAAGATCAAACGATTCGCTACTAGAAGTCGAAGGTTCCTCGGCACTGGAACTGGACTCGAGTCCAACCGAGCTGGAACTCTCCACGACCGAATTGGAGCTGTAAAGCACTTCGCTGGACGAGCTCATGGCTTCGCTCGAGGAACTCAGGAACACAAGACTGCCGCTGCTGTAGGCGATCTTGAACTTTACCGACGAGTCGGTCTCGGTGATTTCAGACAAACTCACGCCAAGGCTCTCTCCGCTCCACAAGGCAAAGTTATTGATAGAAGTCTTTCTTTCGTTACCGGAGAACGGATCCCCCTCGCACGTTCCTTGCTTATAGCCCCAGCGCGATGGCTGGTTTCCCTTGCCATCGGCCTCGATCAAGTCCACACGCTGGAGGTCCGACACGTTCAACTCGTTCTTGCTCCACGCCGTCTTGTCGTAAGTAATGTGCCAAACGAGCATCCCGTGCATCGGGAGTCCGGCATCAAAGCCCTTTTGCATGCGGTAATCCAAAAAGTAATACTCATTCGGATTTTTACTGGGAAGCACTAGGCCGTCGTTCTGGGTAACATCGAACAGTTCCTGCTCCTCGTCCGATTCCGACAATGTTCGCGGGACCTGCCAACCCAAAGAGTATCGCTCAAAGGCATTCAAGTACGGAGGCGAACAACTGTACACGTAATAACGGTTGGTCGGGCAATTATAGGTCCCTGCGTCCATCAAGTCCCAGGTGCCGGGGGTAAAGTAGTTGGCGTCGCTGTAATAAATGTCGTAGGTATCCATCAGCCCAAGCACGTGGCTGAACTCGTGCGTAAAGGCGCCGATTCCATCAATGGACTTCGTGGAGTTGTTGTACGCGAAAGCCGTTCCGCTGATTTCGTTGGAGCAGGCATATTTGTACACGTACATGCCCGTTGCCACCTTTTTTCGCAAATAAGAGGCATGCGGCCAAATCGCAGATTTCACATCGGAGTCCGCCGCCCCGACGCCCGCATAAATCATGTACACAAAGTCTACATTGCCATCGCCGTCATTGTCGTACTTCGAAAAATCGATCGTGCCCCAGCCAATGACCGTATTCAACGCCTCGTCCAAAGCGGCCCTCGCCCCCACAGACATGTCCGCTTCCGTCGCCATGTTGCCGTAATAGTCGCGCGTACCGCTGACGCGTACCGGTCCCACCACATCGAATGACGGCCTAAAAACGCTGTCGGAATTCTGGATAAAGTAATCCCTCACGCTACCCACGTTGGCATAGTCCGAAAAACCTTGCTCGTTCATAAAGCGGTCATACAGATCTTGCGAATTCTCGTTCATAAAATGAACGTCCGAGAATTCCACCATAACCACAAGGCCGTGGATATCGCCGGTCGTCAGGGACCTGGTATACTTGGGTTGGGCAACGGCGGCATAGACCCCCGCGGCGCTAGACGAACTCTCGTCCCCCGGGCGCATTAAAACCGACCTGGAACTCGAAGAGGCGGGACGGGGCTTTTTTAAAGCCTTGTGGCGTTCCAAAATCTTTTTGGAATCACGGCCAGTCAAAAAATCGGTCTCGAGCTTTTGGCGCTTATCCTTGGCATGGGCACGCACCTTCGTAGGCTTACCCGTTTCGTCGGCGTAGCTCCAATAGCCCGCAGAGTCACGGGCGATAAGCAACGAGTCCTCGGTGACCGTAAAATGGGCATACTCATTGCCCACATGGCGGATCCGTATTACGGAACCATCCGGCTGTTTAGATTCAATTAATCCCGGGAAGGCGGGCCTCGCAAAGGATTCAAGCGCCAGCATGCCTACGGCAACTGCCACCAACCCCAGTGTAGTTTTCAAACAATTCATACAAATACCCCAACTCCAACCCCTTAGAGACTAAAATAACCTAAAATTCAGCAAAAGAATGTTTTTTTTCTTTTTCTTAGTGACGAACAAGCGCCAAAAAGTCGCAAAGAAATAAAAAAAAGGCGTTTTGGAACAAAACGCCTCAAAAACTCGTCTAGCGAACAATCACTTTTTGCGCGCCAAGACCTTCGACCTTGACCATATAGATTCCGCTCTGGATGTAATCCAGATTGAGCGTCGCCCGGCCTGCGTTCAACGGGCTCACGGCGACCCTTGATCCATTCAGCGTGTAAAGCCCGATGCTTGCGCCGGTGCGTGCACCAGGCACATTGACCGAGAGCGTGCGGCCCAGCAGTTTCACGTCAAAGCCCTTGGCAACAGAAATTTTCTTTTCGGGAATGGGGGTTCCAGAGTCGAGCTTGACGATTTTTTCGTCATAGCGAGTGGCAAGGGCCATCAGGTACCAAGTGCTATGGGGAATCCACTGCTCAATCCAGCGCCAGTTGTTCCAAGGCTCGTCGTAAGGGAATCCCACCGCAGTAACGCCGTCATCGTCCCAAGCGATACCCGAACCATCCTTGTTCCTGCCGGTAATGCCGTTTGCAATGCCGCCAGGCAACGTGGCGTCGTAATTGGACTGGCCGTCATATTCTGCGGGGACTTTTGTTCCCGGGAAACCGTTCATCATGCAGACGCCATAGGGGTTCTTTCCTAAAATCCAGTCCAGCTGGTCGGTCGCATACTTGTCGGCACCTTCATAATCTTTTAAGCCAAGAGCACGGGATGCGTACGTTGCCGCAGCCGCAAGACTTGCGATACGGGCGTCTTCGCCCTGCCACCAGTAGTTGCTCTCGTTGTCGTGGGGGATAAAGAAACCGTCCTTGATGCTTCCACCGGTCTTGTAGGTTTGGCGGGCGTAACCGAAGGGGTTTTCTCCATTGTTCGTGACAGAGATAAGCCACTTGAAGTGTTGTTCAATGGCATCGTTCACATGAGTGCCATTGCAGCTACCTCCGACACAAGCTTCTATTCCAACTTCGGCATAGCGGATAAGCGCAATCAGCGGAAGCCCCGCGTCACTGGCGTGCCAGAAGGGGCGCGTCTTGGCATCGTCGCTCCAGAAGTATCCGTCTTTACTCAAGCGTCCAACAAGGCTTTTAGCGCGTTTATCAGCATCGAGCAAGTATGTGTCTTCCCCTGTCGCTGCATAAAGTTCCGTCGCCGCCAAAAGTGCCGTGTAGTCGTCGATGATGTTTTCTTTGCCGTCGTCGCAATAGGCGCAAGATCCGCCAATGCTCTGCTTTTCGGAAAGATGGGCATACGCCTTCTTGGCACCTTCCAAATACTGGATGCTAGTAAATTCGCCGGTGGCGCCGAGGGTAGAGGCTCTGGCGAGAGCGGCTATTGCCATGCCACCGCCTTCGCGGAAGGCTGTCTGGTAATCCGCACTCTTTATGCCGTCGCCGGTGCTGAACGCGCAAAGATAGCGGCTCCCCATGCCCCAGTTGTCAAAGACCGTCATGTAGAAGAACCCCTGGTCGTCGAGCATGCGCAAAAGGAAGTCTGCACCGTAGAGGGCTTCTTCGGCGGCTGTCGCGGAACCCTTGTGGCTACTCAACATTTTAGGGATGCGATTGGCAGCAAAGGCGAGCGCCCAAACCGTCAAGGGAATCTGCTGCGGGTTCAGGTAATTCGCATAAGAAAGATGGCTTAGGTACTTGCTCACATCGCCGCTGGCGTCGTACCAACCACCGCGCACATCGCGTGTGACACCAGAAGATCCGTAAACGGAAACCTTGCTATCCCAACCCATAATTGTGGAATTGCTTGCACGGTCCTTGTAGAAATAGTCCATGACCATTTTCAAGGTCTTTTCGGCGAGAGCATTCTCAGCGACGGTGATCTCCGGGGATTTGTTTCCGTTAAAAGAAATGCTGTAGGTGCCCGCGGGGAGGTTGGATCCTAAATTGGCCACGTAATACTTGCCTGATTTGGAACGACCAGAAAGCCATTTGTCCGGGTCGGAGCCTTGATAAAACGTCCCGGTGGAGCCGTTGGATATGGTAAATTGTGTGCCAGCCAAGTCGTCGGTGCTTTCGACGATAATCGTCACCGGTTTACCGGTATCGTATCCAACATTGTTGTAATAGAAGCTGGCCGCCGTTGCCATAGAAGTAAAGGCAAGGGCCGCGGGAATGGTCAAAAGAGAGTAATGGGTCATAGTGTTTTAAATCTAGTTTTTAAATAAACTATGCGAACAAAAAATTGAAATCCCGTGACTCTCGTCAAAAAAAATCTTTTTCCCGTTGTTTTAATTAACGCAAATTTTGCGTAGATTTATCGAAAGTCCATCGGATTGGGCATTCAGTTCCGCCCGCTCTCCCCTACGACCTGTCCGTACCCTGGACCGTTCGGGGACAGGTCGCCCAAAACCGAGGGCAACCACCAACCCAAAATTTTGACAAATTTAGGCTAGTTTTTCATATTTAACGCATATTTTGCGTAAAAACAACCTATTTTTCTCTCCATTAGAAAAAATCCGTTGCACAAAGCGCCTCAATGACCTACATTTGGCAGGCAACAATTTCAAACAGAGGTTTAAAACCATGTACTACGAAAGCATCAAGGTCCTGGACTGCACCATCCGCGACGGCGGTCTCGTCAACAAGCACGACTTCTCCCTCGAGTTCGTCCGCCGCCTTTACACCCTCCTCACCGCGGCCGGCATCGACTACATGGAAATGGGCTACAAGAACAGCCCCGAACTTTTTGACCCCAAGGAATACGGCCCGTGGAAGTTCTGCGACGACGACCTCCTTTGGAAAGTGAAGGACGGCATCGATTCCAAGATGAAGATGGCCGTGATGGCCGACGTGGGCCGCGTGAACATGGACGCCGTGAAGCCAGCTTCCGAAAGCCCCTACCAGATGTTCCGTGTGGCAAGCTACGTCAAAAACATCGACAAAGGCATCAGCATGGTGAACGCCTTCCACGACATGGGCTACGAGACGACTCTCAACATTATGGCCGTGAGCCGCGACCGCGGTCCGGAACTCGACGAAGCGCTCCACCAGGTGAACGAAGAATGCAAGGCCGACATTCTGTACCTCGTCGACAGTTTCGGCGCATTCTACCAGGAAGACATCGACAAGGAAATCACGCGTTACAGAAGTATCGTGAAGAACAAGAAGTTCGGTTTCCACGGTCACAACAACCAGCAACTAGCCTTCAGCAACACGATCCAGGCCATCATCAACCACGTGGACTACCTTGACGGTTCCGTGTCCGGCATGGGACGCGGCGCAGGCAACTGCACCACCGAACTTTTGCTCAGCTTCCTCAAGAACCCGAAGTACGACCTGCGCCCGGTTCTCGACGCCATCCAGGAACTCTTCCTCCCGCTCAAGGAAAAGTACGAATGGGGCTACATCATCCCGCAGATGATCACGGGCATGCTCAACCGTCACCCGCAGGATGCCATCGCCGTCCGCAAGACCGACGAGAAGGACATGTACCGCAAGTTCTACGAGAAGATGGTAAACGATTAGCGGATAGCGGTCAAATTACTTTTTTGCCATGAGAAGGCCCAGTTCAAAGAGCAAATGTAATGATGCCGCTACAAACAACTATACAAAAAAGCGCCATGGATCATTCCATGACGCTTCCGGTTTTTTAGAGGTGAAAAACACCGTTTTTTATTTGATGGTCGACGTCAGGCGCACGGCAAGAGCGACATCAGATACCTTTTGTTCACTGTAAGCACTGAACTGAATCTTGGTACGCTTACCGAACTTCTTGATAAGACTTGCCGTCCAGGCGATTTCATCGGCATCGGCTTCAAGTTCGTCGCGGTCGCTAACATATTCCAGTTCCGCGTACAGGTTATCAAAAATGCCACCCGTCGGAACTTCAACACCAACGAAGAACGGCACGTAATCGGTTTCTTGTGCATACTCCGGCTTTACAGAACCTTCACTGGAAAGGTTTTCGTCGTCACCCGTGTGAATGTAAGCGACTTCGCCATACAGGCCAAGCTTTTCGGTAAAGTAGTAACTCGCACGGCCGGCAGCACGATGCGTCACCTCGGCGGGGTGCTGGATGGGATCCAACGCATTCACGCGATAAGCAGCACCCACCTTGGCACTTCCAAACTTGAGGGTTTCCTCGGCACGGATGTAACCAGTATTAAACTTGGAATCATACGTACCCACCAAGAAGTTGAAGAGGGACGGACCCGTTTCGAGGCCAAAGGAAATGGCGTCGTGCTGGTAATCGCGGGCAAGGAATCCGCGCTTGTTCAGGTGCACATCCACGTATGTACCGAAGTTACCGGCAACGGTCCAGTCCGTACGGAAGCGACCGAATTGAGCACTGAAATCGCCGAAACCAGTATTCCACTTGTACTTGGCGTAGTAAGTATCGGCGCTGATCTTGTCGAAGCTGAAGTTCTTGCCGTCACCGTCCTTGACCTTGTTGCCAAAGGCCGGAGAGAAGATGCGAATGTTGATTACCGCCTCGAAATCGCCGGAAGTGTACTTTCCGCCGATGTTCGCACGCAAGAAGGAATTGTCGAGCGTGTTGTCGACATCGTTATCATAAACGGCCTTGATGGCCTGCGCCTGCACGTTACCGGTGAGCTTGAAAGCGGGTTCCTCTTTCGCTTTTTCGGGCGCGGCAGCTTCGGCCTTCGGGGCTTCAGCCGCGGGGGCAGCGGCCACAGGTGCTTCTGCTGCAGGGGCAGCATCCTGGGCGAAAACGTTGGAGGCGAAAAGGGAAGTTGTAATGACCGCAGCGGCGGCGAGCTTTGCAAAATTCTGATTCATTCTTAAACTCCTTGGTTATGGTTATTGTTTTGTTTTTTTTGTGCGCTCAAATATAGAAGCCGTTTTTTAACTTGTCCAATACTTTAATTTTATGCGGAGTTATCGGTTTTTGCTATAAAAAAGGTCCCCGCTAGGGGACCTTATATTTTACTTTATCACAACCTTCCTGTACGTGTCAAAAACTGTCCACTTTTTAAAGAACGCTTCGCGGCCAACTTCGCCCGCTTCGGTGTATTCCCGGAGGAGTTGCGACACGTCTTCATCGGAGCAAACCTTGATTTCAAAGCCACGTCCGTTGATGACCGGGAATCCATCGTAAAGATATTTGGCTACTTCTGTGATTTCGGCGATGCGCTTGCCGCGCACTTTGACGGCGGTGCTGTCGCGCAAGATGATGATGTCGAAATCGTCGGGATAGTGGTAGCTCTCCCCCACTGTCGGGATTTCGTCACCCACGGTGTAGTGCTGCTTGACGGGCTGTTGTTTCACCACAGAGAGTGTCGCCGTATCGTAGAAGAACTCTTCGAAGATTTCTCCACGACCGTGGCGTTCGCCCTGCACGAATTCAGCCTTCTCACCTGCAGCAACCTGTCTTTCGAAAAGACCTTCCACGACGCCACATGCCGATGTCGCATGGGTCACGCGGTCAATCAGGATCAGTTCGCCCAAGGTCTTGTGCTTTTCAAAGAGGTCCACGACAATGGCTTCGGCAAATACGATTTCAACGGAAGCGATGCCATTCTTGTTCAGCGATTCCGTCGCTTGATGCGCACCCGTGTTCACATCAATCGCATAATCGATTTTTGTAAGAGTGCCGGGAATGATTTTCGTTCCGAGTTTCACGAGGTAGTCTTTCCCGAGTGAAAGCGGTTCGTCGTCCATCCACAGGAGCGAAGCCTTGATCTTCTTGTAGCTTCCGATGTCGGTGTCCTTGGCGAGCACGCAACCTCTGGAAACATCCACTTCGCGGTCCAGCGAAATGGTCACGGGTTCACCGACGTGAGCCTCTTCCACATTCTTGTCGCCGCGCAGAATTCCCTTGACAGCCGCCTTCTCGTTGCTCGGGAGGCTTGTAACCGTATCGCCCACGCGAATTGCGCCCGCTTCGATTTGCCCCTGGAATCCGCGGAAAGTGCGATCCGGGCGGCTCACGCGCTGCACGGGCAAGTAAAAGCCCGCTTCGGTTTGCGCATCATCGATGTCGATGGTTTCAAGGTAATCCAAGAGGGCCTTGCCCTGGTACCATGCGATGTTCTTGGATTTCACGGTCACGTTGTCGCCCTCGGTGGCCGAAAGCGGAATCACGTAAACGCTGTGGAGCGAAAGTTCTGCGCTCAGTTCATTGATTTGCTTCAGGATTTCTTCGAAACGTTCTTGGCTGTAGCCCACAAGATCCATCTTGTTCACGGCAAACACGAAATAGCGAATGCCCATAAGCTTGCAGATGCGGGCGTGACGGCGGGTCTGCACCAGAACACCCTGCGAGGCATCCACGAGAATCACGGAGAGGTCCGCAAATGATGCACCTACGGCCATGTTGCGGGTATATTCCTCGTGCCCCGGCGTATCTGCCACAATAAAACTGCGACGGTCCGTCGTGAAATAGCGATACGCCACGTCGATGGTAATGCCCTGCTCGCGTTCCGCCATCAGGCCGTCGAGCAAAAGCGAATAGTCGATCTTTCCGCTGCGACTACCCACCTTGCTGTCGAGTTCCAAAGCCTTTTCCTGGTCAGCGTAAAGCAACTTAGAATCGTAAAGGATATGCCCGATGAGTGTAGATTTTCCGTCGTCCACCGAGCCGCATGTAATAAACTTCAACAAACCTTTCATTAGAAATATCCCTCCCTCTTGCGGCGTTCCATGCTGCCCGCGGCTTCGTTGTCAATCACGCGGGAAGTACGTTCCGAAGATACCGCGCTCAAGGTTTCGTCAATGATTTCGTCAAGCGTCGTGGCGGTCGATTCAATGCCGCCCGTGAGCGGGTAGCAACCGAGAGTACGGAAACGCACCGACTTGATTTCGGGCGTTTCGCCTTCGCGCAGCGGGAATCGGTCATCGTCCACCATGATGATGTTGCCATCGCGCACCACGACCGGGCGCGGGGCCGCAAAGTACAACGGGACGATGTCAATCTTTTCGCGTTTGATGTACTGCCAGATATCCTTTTCGGTCCAGTTCGAAATCGGGAAAACGCGGATACTTTCGCCCTTGTTTATTTTCGTGTTGTAAAGCTTCCACATTTCCGGGCGCTGGTTTTTCGGGTCCCAAGCGTGCGCGGAATTGCGGAACGAAAAGATGCGTTCCTTCGCGCGAGACTTTTCTTCGTCGCGCCTGCCGCCACCAAATGCCGCAGTGAATCCGTACTTGTTCAAAGCCTGCTTCAGGGCCTGCGTCTTCATGATGTCGGTGTATGCCGCCCCGTGGTCAAACGGGTTGATGCCTTGCTTGACGCCGTCCTGGTTGATGTATTCCAGCATCTCGATGCCGAGCTTTTGCGCCGTGCGGTCGCGGAACTCGATCATCTCGCGGAACTTCCACGTGGTGTTCACGTGCAAGAACGGGAAAGGCGGCTTTTCGGGGTAAAAGGCCTTCATGGCCAAATGCAACATGACGGAACTGTCCTTGCCTATCGAGTACAGCATCACGGGCTTTTCGCATTCAGCAGCGACTTCGCGGATGATGTAGATGGCTTCGGCTTCCAGCTCGTCGAGGTGTGAAAATTCGCTCACTGTGAAACTCCTAGTATTTGTTAGAATCCTTGGGGTCGATATCGATAGTCTTGACGCTTCCGTCGTTCAGTTCAAAAAACCAGCGCACGATATCGTTCTTTTCGCCCTTGACTTTTTCGGTATGCACCTTGCAGCCCTTGCCGCCGATGTCCTCGCCGAGAAAGAAACTGATGGCGTGAACGGGGCATTCCTTGATGCACGAGGTACAACCCCAGCAGTCCTTGGGGTACTTGATAAACGCTTTTTTATTTTCGTTTATCTTGATTAACGTGCCGGGGCAAACGTCGTGGCAGCGCCCGCAACCGATGCACTTGCCTTGATCAATGCTAATGCTCATAGTTCCTTTGCCCTTCTGCGGTGAGTTCGCGCAGGATGATTTTGATTTCACCGTTTTCGAGACGGGAATTCACGTACTTGCGGAAGTTGACGTTGTCTTTTTCGGGATAGTCGAGGTTCTCGGCAAAACTGTGCCAGCGGGTTTCGTGACGTGCGGCCAAGTGCGCAATCACGCTCTTGCAAACCGTCAGCCGTTCCTTGAGTTCGTAGATAAACATCACCTCTTGCAGGTCGGCGGCACGCAAGTCGCCCACGCGGGTCTCGATCTTCTCGATTTCCTTGAGAGCAACCGCTAACTGATTTTCGCTATAACGATAGCCTGTCTTGATGCCGCCTGCATAAGCGTCCATAACTGCTTGCATCGCTTCTTCAAGGTGCTCGACAGATTCGTTGCGGGCTTCTTCGGTATTGCCGCCGCGCTTGCTGAGGAATTTCTCGATTTCTGCGACATGTTCTGCAACCTCCTCTTCCGAAATTTTTTCCAGCGGATTCGCGCCCGGCGCGCTAGAACCCTGAGCTGGTTGATGAGTTTGTCGAATCAGCCGAAGGGCCGACAAACCCTTTACATACTCCACGGCACTCTTCGCCGCAATCTCGCCTTCGGCAAGCGCTCCCGTCACGTACTTCTGCGGAGCACCACCGGCAACATCGCCCGCGGCGTAAAGCCCTTCGATAGTCGTGGCGCGCTTGGTATCGACCCAGTAACCGCTTGCGGTGTGGCCGCCCACGATGTAAGGCTCCGTACCCTCAATTTCGACATTCGCCTTCGACGGCGTGTCGTTTTCAATCCAGCGAATCGTCTGCGACGGCGCCATGTTCAGGTACGCCTTCAAAAGCGATTCTTCCTGTTCAGGCGTAATCCCGACGGTGCGCAAGTAGCACGGCCCGCGGCCTTCCAGATTTTCAGCCACCGTCCCGTAAACGCGTTCCGATGTAGAAATCCCGTACTTGGTCTCGTAAACTTCTCCGAGGGAATTCACCTGCTTGGCGCCAACGCCCTGCGCGAGCGTCCCCGTCGGGGCAATCGTATCCTTGCAACGCAGCGCAATGAACCGCATCTCGAAAGTCGTCATCTCGGCGCCGTGACGGATTCCCATGGCGTAACCCGCACCCGTATTGAACGGCGGGTACCACATCTTGTGCCGCGAAAATCCCGGATTGTTCGGGCGGTAAAGCCCGGAGGCACCGCCCGTCGCGACAATCACCGCACGCGCCTCGATTGCGTAAAAAGTATCGTTCTCTATCCCGAAACCGAACGCACCGTCAATCTTGTTATCGTGAACGGAAAAATCAAAAATGTTCACGTGGTTCAGCACCTGAACGTTCGGGGCCTTCGCGACAGCCGCCGCCAAAATCGGCTTGATGTTCTCGCCGTTGATTTTGATGTTGCGGTTCCCGCGCGTCACATACTTGCCGTCCTTGTCTTTCAAGATGACAAGGCCGAGATTTTCCAAATGCGCGGTGACCTCGTTGAACTTCTCGGAGATGGAATAGAGCAGATCCTCGCGGACAATCCCGTCGGCATCCTTCTTCGCGTATTCCACGTAATCCCTGGGCGTGCGGCCTTCGGTAATGTAGGCGTTCAGCGCGTTTACGCCGGCAGCCAGGCAGCCGCTCCGCTTGATATTCGCCTTCTCGACGACAAGTATCTTGATGCCGGCTTTAGAAGCAGCAATGGCCGCATAACAGCCGGCAGTACCGCCGCCTATGACCAACAAGTCCGTCTTGATCCGTTCTATCTTCACAGCACCTCCGTACAAATGCTTTGTGCCGCCAAATATAGAACGCGGCTTGAGCCGCGTCCAATACTATCTTTTTATGGTGTTTTATAGGTTTTTACTATAGCTTTCAAAAAAAATTCCATACCGAAGGTGCCCCCGGAATCAGGACTTCTTTGAAACCAGGGGCACCCGATTGTACGGAACTTTATTCGACCACGAGACCTTCGTTCGTGGCGGTATCGCCCTCGATGTGGAAGGAATTGAGCACCGGATGTTCGCGGTCCATGAGCGAAAGAATCAAGTAGCTCGCCCTGCTATCGTAGGCAAGACGCTTGTCTTCTTCCGACGGGCGCGAAGGGGATTCCGGATGGGAATGCCAGTTGCCCAGCGGCGAGAGGCCGTTTGCACGCATGTCCTTGATGGCGGCAAGCTGTTCCTTGGGATCCAGCGAAAAATGCTCGTTCGAATGGTCGATATTCGTAAGCAGATAGACCTTCTCGATATGCTTGTCGCCACCTTCGATGCGCCCCGCAATCAACCCGCAGGCCTCTTCGGGGAGGTTCTTTTGGGCGTGCGCGAGGATTTTTTCGTAGTTGTCTTTTGAGATTGTGATCATTCGCACCGCCTAGTGTTGCAAATCGCAGACCGCCTGCTCGTAGTCGATAAGCTGGGTGATGGTCGGGTGCGTGCCGCAAACGGCGCAGTCTTCGGTATGCGTCGGCAGTTTCACCTTGCGAAATTCCATTGTGAGCGCATTGTAGGTGAGCAAGTAGCCCGTGAGCAAATTGCCCACGCCGAGAATGTACTTGACGGCTTCCATCGCCTGCAGACTACCGATAACGCCGCCCATAGCGCCAATCACGCCCGCCTGCTTGCAGGTCGGCACGGCATCTTTCGGAGGCGGCTCCTTGAATACGCAGCGGTAGCAGGGGCCCTGGCCCGGAACGTACGTCATGAGCTGTCCCTGGAAGCGGATGATTCCCGCATGGGAGAACGGTTTCTTCGCCATCACGCAGGCGTCGTTGATCAGGAACTTCGCCGGGAAATTGTCCGTGCCGTCGATGACGAAGTCGTAATCCTTGATGAGGTCAAGAATGTTCTCGCTCGTCACGAAGGTGTGGTATGTAATCACCTTCACGTCGGGGTTCATCGCTTCCATCGTCTCTTTCGCGGACTGCACCTTGGGCTTGCCCACATCGGCCGTAGCGTGAATGATCTGGCGCTGCAGATTGGAAAGGTCGACCACGTCGGCATCGGCAATGCCGATGGTGCCCACGCCTGCGGCGGCAAGGTACATGGCCACAGGAGCCCCGAGGCCACCAGCGCCAATCACGAGAACTTTTGCGTTCAGGAGCTTCTTCTGGCCCTTCGCACCCACCTCTTTCAAGATGATGTGACGGGAATAGCGCTCCAACTGTTCGTTAGTAAATGCCATTAGCAGCCGCCTCCCATGAAGTAGAGGAACTCGACGCTGTCACCGTCCTTGAGCACGGCCTTGTCAAACGTTCCGCCTTCGACAAATTCCTCATTCACCGAAACCGTCACGTAAAGCGGGTTATCAATCTTCTCGGCTTCAATCAGTTCAGCGACGGTGAGGCCATCCTTGTATTCTTTCTTGTTTCCTGCAACTGTAATAATCATTTTATACTCCTTGGTTAGTCGCCGACCTTCTTCACGATGAGCGTGTAGGTTCCGTCCTGGTTGTCGTCAAGTTTCAAGATTTCGTGCCCCTCTTCCTTGATGCTGCGCGGCACGTTCTGCACCGGTTCGCCGTCGTTCAGGCGAATAGAAAGGATTTGGCCTTCTTCCAGTTCCTCGAGGGCGACCTTCGCCTTCACGAAAGTAGTCGGGCACACGACATCGGTAATGTCGATGGTATCGTCGATTTTGTACTGTGTATCAGCCATTGTAAACCTCCTTAATCTTGTCTGCAAACACGTCGCGACCGATGCGGTCGATAGTGTACTTGAAGCGCTCACCGGGCTTCGCATTCTCGGCAAAGAACGTGATGGCAGCATCGCAGATATCGAGCAACTTTTGCTTGTCTTCGATGAAGGGGATAATCGTTTCGCCCTTGTTGATGTTGTTGCCGAAAAGCCCGCCAAAGGACACAATGTAGCCGTGGGTATCTTCCCAGGCGTCCGTCGGGCAAGACTTGTAGCAGCGACCGCAGAAATTGCACTGCGATTCGTCGAAGATGACCTTCTTGTTTTCGACCTTGATGGCACCCTTGCGGCAGGTCTTTGCGCAGAGCCCGCAGCCGATGCACTTGTCTTCGAGCCACTTGACCTTGATGGCACCCTTGATGCCCACGTCGTTTTCTTCGGCCTTGAGGCAGTTGTTCTGGCAACCAGTCACGCCGAACTTGAACTTGTGCGGGAGTTCGCGTGCAAAAAAACGGTCATCGAGTTCTTTTGCGAGCGCGTAGGTGTCGATGCACCCGCTCGGGCAAACGGCTTCACCCTGGCACGCCGTAATGGTACGCACACGCGGTCCGCAAACGCCCGGTTCCACGCCGCCTTCGGCCAAGGCCGCCTTCACGTCTTCTACGTTTTCGAGCTTGATGAACGGAATTTCGACGCTCTGCCTGGAGGTCAAATGAGCGTAACCTTCACCGTATTTTTCGGCGACTTCCGCGATTTTAGCGAGTTGGGTGGCGGTCAGGTTTCCGCCCACGACGCGCACGCGCAGCGAGAAATTGTTCTTCTGCTTCTGGCGCATCCAACCGCCCTTTTTAAGAGTTGCATAATCCGTTGCCATATTTTTGTGTCTCCGTTTAAATCTTCTTTATAGCTTGTTCGAAATCTTCCTTCAGATCCTCGACATTCTCGATACCGATGCTCACGCGAATCGTCCCTTCGAAAATCCCCGCATGTTCCTTCTGTTCCTTGGAACTGTGCGTAAAGATGGTGCTTTCCGGGTGTATCACCAACGTGCGGATATCGCCGATATTGGTCGCGATGGTCGCATACTTGAGCCCATTAATCAGCTTGAACGCCCGTTCCTTGGTGCCCGCGTCAATCGTAAGGATTGCGCCTCCCCTGCCACCAAGTTGCTTCTGCACCAGGTCGTAATAGGGACTGCTTTTGAGGGCCGGATAGTTGACAGAAATGTCATCAAACCCCTGCAAAAATTCCGAGAGTTGCAGCGCATTGCTGCAAAGGCGATCCATGCGCAGCCCGAGAGTTTCGAGCCCGAGCGAATTCAGGAAAGATGTCTGGGGAGCAACGCAGCAACCCACATTGCGCCAGATTCCGTTGCGCAATTTCGCGATGTAGGCGAACTTGCCAAAACGCCTGTATTCCTCGAGGCCCTTGTAGCGTGCGTAATCCCAGGGGAAGTTCCCGCTATCGACAATGAGTCCGCTTATCGCAGAACCGCTGCCGTTAATGTACTTCGAAGACGAATGCACCACGATATCCGCGCCGAAATCGAAGGGATGCACAAGATATGGAGTCGCCGTCGTGCTATCGACGATAAACGGGACGCCGCCCTCGTGGGCAGCATCCGCCACGGCCTTCAGGTCAACGACATTCAGTTTCGGGTTTCCGATAAGCTCGGTAAACACCGCCTTCGTCCTTTCGTTCAGCTGTTCGCGGACACTTTCAGCCGTCACTTCGGTAACAAACCGCGTCGTGATGCCGAACGCTTCCAGGTCATGGAACAGGTCGATTGTACCGCCAAAAAGCCCGGCACTCGCAATCACCTCATCGCCCGCGTGCAAAATGTTCAAAAGCGAGATAGTCACCGCCGCCATGCCCGAAGAGCACGCCACCGCGCCGATTCCCTTCTCGAGCGATGCGATGCGACGTTCAAAAGAATCGTTCGTGGGGTTCGCGATGCGCGTATATGCAAAACCCGGAGCCTTGTTGTTGAACACGGCTTCGAGTTTTTCGGCGGAATCCTGTGAAAAGGCGCTCACCTGGTAAATCGGCGCAAGCGTAGAACCGCTACATCGGTCGCTACCAAAATTCTGGTGCAATAAAGCAGTATTGAATTCCATTCAGCATGTCTCCGTACAATTTTTATCCGCAGCCAAATATAGAACGAGATTTCAGCCCCGTCCAATACTTAATTTTTATGCGGAATTATCAGTTTTTTCTATAACGAAGCCGCATCCGTTCGTTAAATCACCACCACCGGCTCACGCAGCGACTTGTTTTCGAGCAGGGTCGCTACATCGCCCTGCGTCACGAACATGCGGTAGATGAACACGTCCACCTTCTCGCCCACCTCGATTCTTGGCTGATCGAAGGAGCGACGCGCCGTAAGCAAGACCCCGTTCACGCGGACGCGCAGTTCGATACCGTAACCGCGGAAATCCACTTCTTCCACGACGCCTTCTTCTGCAGAATTCTTGTACTTCTGCACTTCGGTTTTCTTGGTGACCTTCACGAATTCCGGGCGCACAATCGCGTTTTCCGCATTTTCGAGGATGTCAAAGCGACGGAAATTACTATAGTCCTTGAAAATGCTGGGCTGGCCGAAGAACGATGCCGTAAAGGCGGTTTTCGGATTGCTGTAAACCTCGTACGGCGTGCCCACCTGCTCGATGCGGCCCCTGTTCGTGATGATGATTTCGTCGGCAACTTCGATGGCTTCGTCCTGGTCGTGGGTCACAAAGATGCTCGTGACGCCGAGTTTCTGGATCATGCCCTTGAGCCAACTGCGCAGTTCCTGACGCACCTTCGCGTCAATTGCGGCAAAAGGTTCATCAAGGAGCAAAAGCTGCGGGTTGGGAGCGAGGGCACGGGCAAAGGCTACACGCTGGCGCTGCCCGCCCGAAAGTTCGCTGGGGTAACGCTTTTCAAGGCCCGAAAGGCCCACCAGTTCCAAGAGTTCGTGGACACGTTCCTTGATTTCATTTGCGGGCTTCTTCGCAATCTTCAAACCGAAGGCCACATTGTCAAAGACGGTCATGTAGCGGAACAGGGCGTAACTCTGGAACACGAACCCGATGCCGCGCTTGCTCGCGGGCACATCGTTGATGACCTTCCCGTCGATGATGATTTCGCCACTGTCCGGGTTCTCGAGCCCTGCAATCATGCGGAGAATCGTCGTCTTGCCCGAACCGCTCGGGCCCAGAAGGCCAATGAGTTTCCCCTTCTCGATGCCGACAGTCACATCGTCCGAGGCCTTGAAATTTCCGAAATGCTTGTTGATATGTTTGAGTTCGACGTACATAAAATCTCCTTTCAAGGCTATTTCTTTCTTCCCTTATGTTCAATGACGCTTCTTGCCACCAGAATGAGAATGGCAAGCATCACCAGTATCGACGCCACCGCAAACGCGGGCACGTACTGGAACTCGTTAAAAAGGATTTCCACATGGAGCGGGAGCGTGTTCGTCTTTCCGCGCAAGTGGCCCGAAATGACAGACACCGCACCGAATTCGCCCATGGCACGGGCCGCACAAAGTACGACGCCGTAAAGGAACGCCCACTTGATATGCGGGAAGGTGATGCGCCTAAAAATCGTAAAGCCCTTCGCACCCATCAATGCCGCGGCCTCTTCCTCGTCGGTTCCCTGCGATTCCAGTACCGGAATCAGCTCGCGCGAAATAAACGGGAAAGTCACGAAAATTGTTGCAAGCACGATTCCCGGCACCGCGAAGACAATCTTGAGGTCCCAATCCTGCAACAGCGGGAAAATCGGACTCTGACGGCCAAACGTGAGCAAGAAAATGAGGCCCGCAATAATCGGCGAAACCGTCACCGGCAAGTCAATGAGCGTCGCGAGAATCTTTTTCCCCTTGAACTTGAACTTCGTCAGGCTCCAGGCGGCACACAAGCCAAAGACCGTGTTGATGGCGACCGCAAAAAACGAGGCTTCCAGCGTAAGGAGTATCGCCTTGATAGTGTAATCGTCGGCAACCGCCTT